>AACY020345985.1_pt1 | contig 23704 bp, 20 predicted proteins | sample 267378 | NCBI WGS metagenome assembly AACY02 (sample SAMN02954345, study PRJNA13694) | marine metagenome | biome: aquatic; feature: ocean; material: water; isolation source: isolated as part of a large dataset composed predominantly from surface... | reverse complement strand
CGATGACATTGACTCAATGCCGCTATTGTACGACAGCTAGGCACAGAACAAAATCCCACAGTTTGTAAGGTTATGCCCTACAATTAGTTTTTCGATGACGCCTATCTAATCAATTAGCCAAACAATGATTCACATCACAAATATTATCGGTACAATAGAGCGCAGTGAGCACGTTTAAAAAACGATAACCTAAGACCATGGAGAGATACTAATGGCTTTCGAATTACCCGCATTACCATATGCAAAGAACGCACTAGAACCACACATTTCTCAAGAAACCATTGAATACCACTACGGCAAGCATCACAACACCTACGTTGTTAAGCTAAACGGTTTAATCGAAGGAACCGATTTCGCAGGTAAATCTTTAGAAGAGATCATCAAGACTTCTACTGGTGGCGTATTTAACAACGCAGCTCAAGTTTGGAACCACACTTTCTACTGGAACTGCTTAGCGCCTAACGCTGGCGGTGAGCCAACAGGTCCTGTGGCTGATGCGATCAATGCTGCATTCGGTTCATTCGACGCATTCAAAGCACAATTTACCGATTCTGCGGTAAACAACTTTGGTAGCGCTTGGACTTGGTTAGTGAAAAAAGCCGATGGCACCGTTGCTATCGTTAACACTAGCAATGCTGCAACGCCTCTGACTGACAGCACTGTGACACCAATCCTGACTGTTGACGTGTGGGAACACGCTTACTACATCGATTACCGCAACGTACGTCCTGACTACTTAGCCCACTTCTGGCAATTAGTTAACTGGGACTTCGTGAACCAAAACTTCGCTGGTTAATCGCTGCTAAGTCATTCCTAAAAAGAGCCCAAGTGGCTCTTTTTTTATGGCCTCACAAATCATCCACCTTTGCCCTTTCGCCTAACGCAGCCCAATAGCTACAAGTGCAATAATTGCAATTGCAATCATTTGTTATTGTTTTTATTTGATATTTTTTTGACACAGCTGGCAAGTTTGTGTCTAAGATTAGTGTAGGAAGCTGAAAAATCAGTTATCCATCCATGACATCACTGGCGTTTCAGGGGGTTTATATGGGCATTTTCGAGCATTACCAAAAGCGCTACGAACAAAAACTCGATGAAGAATACACTTTGCAAGAATACCTCGATATCTGCAAAGAAGATCGCAGTGCTTATATGTCAGCGTCCGAGCGATTACTGCTCGCCATCGGCGAAGCCGAAATTATTGATACCGCGAAAAATCCAACCCTAAGCCGTATCTTTTCGAATCGTCTCATCTCACGCTATCCCGCCTTTAAAGATTTTTATGGTATGGAAGATGCGATTGAACAAATCGTCGCCTACCTAAAACACTCGGCCCAAGGCTTAGAGGAATCGAAGCAAATTTTATACTTACTCGGCCCTGTGGGTGGCGGTAAGTCATCATTGGCGGAAAAACTCAAAGCCTTGATGCAAAAAGTGCCAATCTACATTTTAAGCGCTAATGGCGTAAGAAGCCCGGTGAATGACCACCCCTTCTGTCTCTTCGATGTCGAAGAAGACGGCCAGCTGCTGCGGGATGAATTTAATATTCCCACCCGTTATCTAAAAACCATCATGTCGCCTTGGGCGGTGAAACGTCTGCACGAGTTTGGCGGCGATATTTCAAAATTTCGTGTGGTCAAGGTCTATCCCTCTATTCTCGATCAATTGGCGATTGCCAAAACCGAACCTGGGGATGAAAACAACCAAGATATTTCCTCCTTGGTCGGTAAGGTCGATATTCGTCAGCTAGAGCATTTCTCGCAGGACGATGCCGATGCTTACGCCTACTCGGGCGCACTCTGCCGTGCAAACCAAGGGATGATGGAGTTCGTGGAAATGTTCAAGGCGCCGATTAAGGTGCTACACCCACTGCTCACCGCCACCCAAGAAGGTAACTATAACGGTACCGAAGGCTTATCCGCCCTGCCTTATAGCGGTATCATTTTGGCGCACTCTAACGAGTCAGAATGGTCAACCTTCAAAAACAATAAGAACAATGAAGCGTTTCTCGACAGGGTTTATATCGTCAAAGTGCCCTATTGTCTGCGGGTATCGGAAGAATTGCAGATTTACAAAAAATTACTGCAAAACTCCGAGCTGTCCCAAGCCCCTTGCGCACCTGGCACCTTAGAAACCCTAGCGCAATTTAGTGTGCTCTCGAGGATAAAAACACCTGAAAACTCCTCCATCTACTCTAAGATGCGGGTCTATGATGGTGAAAGCCTTAAAGATACCGATCCTAAAGCCAAATCCTACCAAGAGTACCGCGACTACGCAGGTGTTGATGAAGGTATGAACGGTCTTTCTACCCGTTTCGCCTTCAAGATTCTGTCGCGGGTATTTAACTTTGACCACTCAGAGATTGCCGCTAACCCTGTACATTTGTTCTATGTACTCGAGCGCCAAATCGAGCAGGAACAATTCCCCGGCGATACCGCCGAACGTTATCTGGAGTTCTTAAAAGGCTATTTAATCCCTAAATATGTCGAATTTATCGGTAAGGAAATCCAAACCGCGTACTTAGAGTCCTACTCTGAATACGGCCAAAATATCTTCGACCGTTATGTCACCTACGCCGATTTCTGGATCCAAGATCAGGAATACCGTGACCCCGAAACCGGCCAATTATTTGACCGCTCGGCACTGAATGCCGAACTGGAGAAAATCGAAAAACCCGCGGGGATCAGCAACCCTAAAGATTTCCGTAATGAGATCGTTAACTTTGTCCTGCGCGCCCGCGCAAGCCATGAGGGCAACAACCCACTTTGGACCAGCTACGAAAAACTACGCACTGTCATTGAGAAAAAAATGTTCTCAAATACAGAGGACTTATTGCCTGTAATTTCCTTTAACGCCAAAACCTCGACTGACGATCAACGTAAACACGATGATTTTGTTAATCGAATGATGGAGAAAGGCTATACCAAAAAACAAGTCAGACTGCTGTCTGAGTGGTATTTACGGGTTCGTAAATCCTCTTAACTTGCGCTCACTAAAAACGAGGCTTTGGTGTTACCAAAGCCTTCGCTGGGGTTTGGGAGGTGCGTATGGCGAACTTTATCGATAGACGGTTGAATGCGAAAGGAAAAAGCACAGTCAACCGCCAACGCTTTATCAACCGATATAAGCAACAAATCAAAAAAGCCGTCAGCGATGCCGTCACGCGTCGCAGTGTAACGGATGTAGATAAAGGCGAAAAAATCAGTATTCCCACACGGGATATCAGCGAACCTATGTTCCATCAAGGCAAAGGAGGCGTAAGAGACAGAGTCCACCCAGGCAATGATCAATTCACCCGCGGCGATAAAATCGACAGACCTCAAGGCGGCGCTGGCGGCGGAGCAGGTAAAGGCGATGCCTCGGATTCAGGCGAAGGGAATGACGACTTTGTGTTTGAAATCTCAAAGGATGAATACCTAGAGCTGTTATTTGAGGACTTAGAACTACCGAATCTGCAGAAGAATCGCTTAAACAAGCTCGTCGAGTATCAAATCTACCGTGCAGGTTTCACCAATGATGGTGTACCTGCCAATATCAATATTGTCCGCTCGCTGCGTTCCTCCTTGGCGCGCCGCATTGCGATGTCGGCAAGTAAAAAGAAATTGCTCAAAGAGTTAGAACAACAACTGGCGGAGCTTGAAAATATTCCGGGTACAAAAGCCGAACTGATTTTGGATTTAAAAGCCCAGATTGAGGCGCTCAAGCAGAAGATTGCTAAAGTCCCCTTTATCGATACCTTTGACTTACGTTTCAATAACTTTGCAAGGCGCGAGGTGCCCTCAAGCCAAGCGGTCATGTTCTGCTTAATGGACGTGTCAGGCTCGATGGATCAAGCAACAAAAGATATGGCGAAACGTTTCTATATCTTGCTGTACTTGTTTCTCACCCGAACCTATAAAAACCTCGAGGTGGTCTATATCCGCCACCATACCCAAGCGAAGGAAGTGGACGAACATGAGTTCTTCTATTCTCAGGAAACTGGCGGCACGATTGTCTCAAGCGCATTGAAATTAATGCACGAAATTCAGCAGGCTCGCTATCCTGCCGATGAGTGGAATATCTATGCCGCACAAGCCTCTGACGGTGATAACTGGGCCGATGACTCACCCACCTGCCGACAATTATTGGAGCAAAAAATCCTGCCGCTAGTGCGCTATTTTAGCTATATCGAAATCACCAATCGTGCGCACCAAACCCTGTGGCGCGAATACGAATCCCTACAACAACACTACGACAACATAGCGGTGCAACATATTCGTCAAGCCGAAGATATCTACCCTGTATTTAGAGAATTATTTAAAAAGCAGGCGGTTTAAGGGGGCTCTATGGGGATAAAAGAATCAAAAACGCGTACAGCCTTGAGTGACGGTCCCGACTGGAGCTTTGAGCTGTTACAAAGTTATCTGAAAGAGATTGAGCGGGTGGCGGCCATTTATAAGTTAAGCGCCTATCCCAATCAAATCGAAATCATCACCGCCGAGCAGATGATGGACGCCTATGCTGGCATTGGCATGCCCATTGGCTATACCCATTGGTCCTTCGGCAAACGTTTTATTGAAACCGAACAAGGCTACAAGCGTGGGCAAATGGGGCTCGCCTACGAAATTGTGATTAACTCTAACCCTTGTATCGCTTATTTAATGGAAGGAAACACCATCACCATGCAGGCTTTAGTGATGGCTCATGCCTGTTTTGGCCATAATAGTTTCTTTAAAAATAACTACTTATTTAAAACCTGGACGGATGCTAGCTCGATTATCGACTACTTGGTGTTTGCCAAAAACTACATCAGTGATTGCGAGCAAAAATACGGTGTTGAGCAGGTTGAAAGCATCATCGACTCCTGCCACGCCCTGATGAATTACGGTGTCGACCGCTATAAACGCCCATCGGAAATCTCCTTTAGGGAAGAACAGGCAAGGCAAAAAGACCGCGAGGCTTACCTGCAAAGCCAAGTGAACGATTTGTGGCGCACCATTCCCACCCATCAACAGCAGCAACCTTCGACCACTAAGCGCCGTTTTCCCGCCGAGCCGCAGGAAAATATTCTGTATTTTATTGAAAAAAATGCACCGCTGTTGGAGTCATGGCAGCGGGAGATTATCCGTATCGTGCGTAAGATGGCGCAGTATTTTTATCCGCAAAAACAAACACAAGTGATGAATGAAGGCTGGGCAACCTTCTGGCATTACACCATTTTGAATCGTCTATACGATGATGGCGTGGTCACCGACCGCTTTATGATGGAGTTTTTGCAGAGTCACACTGGCGTTGTCGCCCAGCCTGAATATAACAGCCGTTACTACAGTGGTATTAATCCCTATGCCCTTGGGTTTGCGATGTTTACCGATATTCGGCGCATGTGTGAGTCTCCCACAGAGGAAGACAAAGCCTGGTTTCCGGATATTGCGGGCAGTAATTGGCTCGATACCTTACATTTTGCGATGCAAAACTTTAAGGATGAAAGCTTTATCAGCCAATACCTGTCACCGAGGGTGATCCGTCAGTTCAAACTGTTTGGTATCCACGATGATGAGAAACGCAATTATCTGTCCGTGTCGGCCATTCACGATGAGCAGGGTTATCAAGACATTCGCAATCTACTCTCGCAGCAGTACAATTTGTCGAATATTGAGCCGAATATTCAAGTACATAACGTTGAGATAAACGGCGACCGCTCCTTAACCTTAAGGTATGTCCCCAGTAATGACATCCCGCTCGCTAGCACCTATAAGGAAGTGTTAAAGCATCTGCATCGCCTCTGGGGCTTTACCGTCAGCTTGGAGCAATTAAATGCCGATACCAGCGTGACCTTGTTAGCCTCCTGTCCAGAGCAACCTAAGGCCGACTAAAAATCAGTTTAATTAAAAAGCCAAAAGTAAAAGCAAAAAGCCGTTTCTCAATGAAACGGCTTTTTATTTAACCAATCTTAAAACAGGCCACTGACCGCTTTTAAGCTTCAGAATCGAAACTTAAGCATTGCCGTCCTGCTGGGCAATCGAAGTTGGCATATCGTCGCGCAATTGCAACCACATTTTGCCGCTGTTAATACCGTAGGTACGCATTAATGCGGGCACATCGATATAGTTTTTAGCCTTGGCTAATAGTTCGAGTTCTTTATAGAAGTTCAGCGCTAACTGGCGCGCTTCAGGGCTACTGAAATAGTAACGACCGACTCGACTATACAAACCTTTAAAGCCATTTAAGATCAACACGTACAGCGGGTTACCTGAAGAGAAGGCTAAGGTGTGGTGCAACAGGTAGTCATACTCGGCGAAGGATTCGGCCGTGTCTTCTAATTGGTGAATTTGTCCGAGGACTTCCACGGCTGTATCTGGGCTATTACGCAGTGCACCGCGAAAATAAATCGCGCTCACATTGGTGCGAGCCGACAGCAATTGGTCCACCAGCACAGGGAAGCCTTCCGGGTTGAGATCCGCAATCGTCTCAAGAATGTTAAGGCCCGAGGTTTCCCAAAAATTGTTCACCCGAGTCGGTTTACCATGTTGAATTTTCAACCAACCATCACGGGCTAAGCGTTGCAGCACTTCACGCAAGGTGGTGCGTGTTACGCCAATTAATTCAGAAAGCTCACGTTCAGCCGGTAAAATGGACCCTGGGGGAAACTTATTTTCCCAAATCGATCTTACAATATACTTCTCTGCAAAACTTGCAGGTCCTTTGGCATTGATAATCATCAGCCCACTTTTCCAGTTGTTGTGCTTTATAATGGTCACTGATCATACCAGAGCGGTAAAAAATGGAAACCATTGACTGAGGCTCACCTTAAAATCACCGTACAATTGTCACAGAAATGTTCAAAAAAACGACATTAATCAACAGCAATTGTGCCAATTTTGCCGATTAGCTCCGCTTTTTGAAATCTGGGTTTCAGTATCTCGTTACATTAGCATTCTCTTTAGGCTAGACTGATTTTCTAAAACAAATGCCAGAAACAATAACCTGTGCAATTTTAAAAGATAATTAGAAGAGAGGATGCCATGCCGATGACAATGAGTCAGGCGTTTATTGGGAACTTCTTAGGGAATTCTCCTAAGTGGTACAAGATCGCAATACTGTCGTTTTTAATAATCAATCCAATACTCTTTTTCTATGTCAGCCCCTTTGTGGCTGGTTGGGTATTAGTGCTTGAATTTATTTTTACCTTGGCAATGGCGCTGAAATGCTACCCATTACAACCCGGTGGTTTATTAGCGATTGAAGCTGTCGCCATCGGGATGACCTCTGCCAGCCAAGTACTGCACGAAATTGAAGCGAACCTTGAAGTATTATTACTGCTGGTATTTATGGTGGCCGGCATTTACTTCATGAAACAGCTACTGCTGTTCGTGTTCACTAAGATGATCACTAAAGTACGTTCGAAAATCTTAGTGTCTTTGCTATTCTGTTTGGCTTCTGCCTTCTTATCCGCCTTCTTAGATGCTTTAACCGTTATCGCGGTGATTATTACCGTGGCAGTCGGTTTTTACTCTATCTATCATAAAGTTGCCTCAGGTAAAGATTTCTCTGCTGATCATGACCATACCTCCGAAGGCAAAAATGACGATGGTGAAAATCAGCTCAATGAAGACGAGCTAGAGTCTTTCCGTGGTTTCCTACGTAACCTATTGATGCACGCAGGTGTCGGTACCGCATTAGGTGGTGTGTGTACTATGGTGGGTGAGCCACAAAACTTAATCATTGCAGCCCAAGCAAACTGGCAATTTGGTGAGTTTGCGATCCGCATGTCACCTGTGACCGTGCCCGTATTGTTCGCGGGTATCCTCACCTGTTTTGTGGTCGAAAAGTTCCGTTGGTTTGGTTATGGCGCCCAGCTACCGGATGCGGTACATAAAATCCTGTGTGATTACGCCGCCTATGAAGATGCCCGCCGTACCAATAAAGACAAGATGAAGCTGGTTATCCAAGCCTTTGTCGGTGTTTGGTTGATTGCGGGTCTGGCGCTGCACTTAGCATCTGTGGGCTTGATTGGTCTGTCTGTGATCATCTTAACCACAGCCTTTAACGGTATTACCGATGAGCATGCGCTGGGTAAAGCCTTCGAAGAAGCCCTGCCCTTTACGGCGTTGTTAGCGGTGTTCTTCGCGGTTGTGGCCGTAATCATCGACCAACAGCTGTTTGGCCCAGTGATCCAATGGGCACTGAACCATGAAGGTAACACCCAATTAGTGATCTTCTATATCGCTAACGGGTTGCTCTCTATGGTCAGTGATAACGTGTTCGTCGGCACGGTTTACATTAACGAAGTCAAAGCCGCATTGATTAACGGTCAAATTACGCGCGATCAATTCGACCTGTTAGCGGTTGCGATTAACACTGGTACTAACTTACCTTCGGTGGCGACACCAAACGGTCAAGCCGCGTTCCTGTTCTTATTGACCTCAGCCCTTGCCCCGCTGATCCGTTTATCCTACGGCAGAATGGTGTGGATGGCATTGCCTTACACTATCGTGTTATCGATTGTGGGTGTGATGGCCATCGAATCGGGCTTCTTAGAGCAGATGACCCAGTACTTCTACGACTCCCATGCGATACTGCACCACAGTGTTAAAGAAGCGTTAGCGCCTGCGACAGGTCACTAACATAAATATCGGAGTTGACTGAACTTTATGAGTTCAGTACAGTCAAAAAAACGCCCTACTTTCGAGGGCGTTTTTTTGTTGATATGGAGTTCACTTTTGACAGCACTCACTCGCTTTGCCCATTCCCGCGCATCTTGGTTCATTCTCACTGGCTCTGCGATTGCCCTCGAAGCGGCCGCCTTGTATTTCCAATACGTGATGAAGTTAGATCCCTGCGTCATGTGTATTTACCAGCGACTGGCCGTATTTGGCATTTTGGCGGCAGGACTGATAGGTATGACAGCGCCTAAGTACCGCATCGTTCGCATTTTAGGCGCCCTTGGCTGGGCCGTCAGCGCAACCTGGGGACTAAAACTGGCGTTAGCCTTAGTCGATATGCAGAATAATCCTTCGCCCTTCTCGACTTGCTCATTTTTACCCGAATTTCCAGCTTGGATGCCACTCCATGAATGGTTCCCATCCGTGATGTTGCCAACGGGAATGTGTACCGATGTGCCATGGCAGTTTATGGGCGTCACCATGGCCGAGTGGATGGTGGTAGCCTTTAGTGGTTATCTGGTCGCACTGTTACTGTTTATTGTGCCCATCTTGAGCGGCTCGAATAAACCTTCGCTCTACAAATAATCTTTCTAAGGCAGACTAAGGTCTGCCTTATTTTTAGCTATAGCTGTCAATCTTTCTCGCCGAAAGTACTCTGCGAACTTTGATTTAAGCCAATGGCAAATAGACCAAAAAACGCTAAACTGGCTCCATGATAACGGCATTTGGAACGCGTAGAACATGGATAAACGGCCTCTCATTGAGCCTCAAGCACCGTTAACCCACTGGCAAAAGAGCCTGCCGTTTAAACTCAGCCTGATCCAACTGCTGATCGCCAGCATACTGATCTTCAGCACGGCTTGGGTCATTCTCAACATTCAGACCCAACAAATCAGCGAGCAGCAAACCCTGCTCAATCAAAATCATGGCCAAATCATCATTGCTAAATTGCAGGAAATGACCTCCCAAGTGGAGAATCAGGTCAATGCCATCAGTCAAATCGCCATGCTATACCGTTACGAACCCGAGCAGCTCAGTAAGAGCATTCCGGTATTACTCTCGATTGAAAATCAAAAGGCGATTATTTCAGGTGGCGGGATTTGGCCCGAGCCAGGGGCATTTGACCGGCAAAAGTTTCGCGACAGCTTATTTTGGTCGCACAATATTCACGGCGAATTAGTCGCCATCAATAGCTATAACGATGATAGTTTTCCAAGCTACCACACCGAAGAATGGTATCGGCCGACCCGCTATTTTCCCGTAGGAAAAATATTTTGGTCTAAATCCTATGTCGACCCTACCACCCATGAGCCTATGGTGACCGCATCGGGTGCCATGTGGATGGATCATCAGTTTATTGGGGCCGCCACTACCGACATCAGCCTTGAAAAACTCAATCAGCTCCTACGCAATACCATGCTCGATGTCAGTGGCTACGTGATAGCCCTAGACCATCAAAACCAAATCTTGGCCTCGCCAAATAGTGACAATCTGCCACAATCTTCCCACAGTTCCACCCATGCCCTACAAGACTTCGATGAGTTGGCAAAAACCGAGACGGCCTTTAGCCCCATTGCCTCGGCACTGCACTTAGCCGACCGCAGTTTTATCGAACAAGCCGTGGCTGAGCGCGTATTTACCCAAGAGCAAATGGATAACCTCACCCGTCTAAGCAACGATGGGGAACGGCAGATGCTCTCCGCCATCGTCAATGACAATGCCAAAAACCAGTTCTTAACACCTAGACGAATCGCCTCGGTCTCATTGACTATGGACCCTATCCTCAAGGGGCCCTCACTGGTGTCAGTGTTTTTAATGCCCCACACCTATTGGAAAATTCTGGTCGTCACGCCCATCGCCCCATTACAGGACACGGCCAAAAAACTGATCGAAAAAGTCGGCCTCTCCCTAGTGTTAATTCAGATGCTCGGCCTTATCCTGCTGTTTTTATTGCAGCATAGATTAATTATCGCCCCCATTATGGAGATGGTGCAGGCACTCAAACGCAATGATTCGGCCTCTATCGAATTAAAAGCCAAGGAGCGGCACGATGAGGTCGGCCTACTGGCGAAAAGCTTTTTATCCCGCACCCAACAGCTTGAAGTCGCCATGGCCAGTCTAGATGCCAGTAATCTCGCCCTTGAGCAGCAATTACTGACTCAACAGCATTTTCAGCAGGAGTTAAATCAGCGCAAGGAACAATTAAGATCCTTACTCGATTTCTCATCCACCATCATTTACATCAAAGACCTAAACGGCAGATATACCTTAGTGAACAACAAATACTGCGAAGTCTTAGGGATTGAGCGGCGCAAGATCATCGGCGCCACCGACTTTGATCTGTTCCAAAACTCACTCGCACAACAGTACCAACAGAACGACCAAAGGGTCACCCATAGCCACGATGCCCTGCATTTCGAAGAAGCCATTCCCTCCCTTCGCGGCGAGGTTATTTATCAAATGAGTAAATTCGATATTCGCGACGATGAGGATAACTCCATGGGCGTCGGTGCCATTGGCTTTAATGTAGACTTGAAAAAACGCCAAGAAAAAGAACAAGAAAAGTTGCTGCAATCGCAATTAGCCCAGCTAAAAGATGAGCAGCGCAAGACCCAACTCTCGCAGCAAGAAAACAGCCAGCTCAGGGAACAACTCGCGGCGATTCAAGCTGAGATCAATCAGCAAATCCAACTCAACCTGAGCAAACAACAAAGTCAGAAACTGATGCAGAATTTCCTAGCCGACGTCATGAGCCAAATGATGCAAGAGCAGGACAAACTCCTTGCACAGATCTGCCAAGTGCGCCACAAGGAGGATGACAGCCACCAAGCCCAAGTGGTGCAATTGATGAGCCAACAAGCGGCCAGACTCAGGCATATATCTCAGCTGTTTACCGATCAGCATAGTGAGATACGCCCGCTGCATTTAGCTCAGTTTATCAATCAATTATTGAGTTTATTACAGCCACAACTGTTGAAAACTCAGGTTAAAGTCAAGCTAGAGTGCGACGAGCAATTAGTAGTCGATGGCAATGCTTGGCAATATTTGCAGTTTTTCTATCGGCTGATTAACAACACCTTGCACCATGCCTTTAAAGAGCATAATCAAAACAGAACCTTAGCATTAACCCTTGAGAAGAAAGACGGCGAGTTTCAGATGCAGCTTCAGGACAATGGTGTCGGGATATCAGTCGCGCACCTTGAGCAACTAAAACAAGAAATTCAACAAAACCAATGTATTGGCACACTGACTTGCATTAATCTTTGGATAAAAGAAGAGTTACATGGCGAGCTTAAGGTAGAGAGTGAGCTCAATCGTGGCACTCTGATTGAGTGCCACTGGCCATTAGCTGCGGTATAGCCAAGGCTAAGTCAAGCCCATTGGGACAAACTAGTCGCTAGACTTATCAAGGGTCACATCCACCAGATAATGGCCCTGTAGCCAGTTACGGCCAATTAAGAGTTTATTAGACATTTGACTGCGATCCTTAAGGTTCACTTTGACGGGATACTCATGTCCCGGTTCGCCTAAGGTCAATTCGACCATATAACGCACTTCACTCCCTTGCGCGTTACGGATAAGCGAAGTATCGACAATCCGTGCCCTTAACCGCTTTTCCTCTCCACGCTCATTTTCGGTAGTGAAATGAAGCCACTTGCCGATGTTGTTATCCATATTGGTAGGATCTTCATCGTCAATCTTGAGATCAATCGCATGCAGGGAGTTTTCAACCGCCCCCGTATCGATGCGCGTTTTAAAGGTCAGCTCGGCCTCTTTCACTTTGATTAACGCTGTCGGGCCAATTAGGCGTTTCTCAGCCACATCAACAACATAACGGCCTGCTAACCAATTACGGCCGATCAGTAACTTGTAATCCATATGGCTTCGGTCACGTAGGTTAACGGCAACCAGACGGTGTTGGCCCTCAAAACCAATGTCTAACTCGACCAAATAGCGGACTTCACTGCCTTGAGCGTTATTCACTGTGGTGGTCTTTAGGATTTTCGCCGCTAAGCGCCGCTGCTCGCCCGCCTCGTTTTCGGTGGTAAAATGCAGTGTCTTACCAATGTTATCCTGCATCTTGTCGGATGCACCGCCTTCAACTTGCAGATCGATGGCATGTAATGAGGTGTTCGCCGCCCCCGTATCAATTCTTGCCTGAAAATCCAGTTGTGCGGCCAATAAGCGCATCTTCTCTGATTGACCAATAATCGCCTTAGTGTCAGTAGATACAGCGCTCTGCGCAGGCGTTTGCACCTCTTCACTGACTTTACCGCAACCTGCAAGGCTCAAACTGGCGATAATGGCGCCTAGCAATAATGTGGTGCAGCGACCGACACTCTGATGTTGTAACATCCTCACTCCTTATCTGAACGATGACGGACAAGCCACTTTGAGCCCATCACCTTGGTCGATGTAGGGGCTAGTGATAGCACAAAAGCGAAGGAAAAGAGCCGAAAAAAACTAAGCAGAGGGCAAATGCAGCATTTAAGCCAATGAAAAAACAAGGAATAGTCACAAGTTAACACACAATGGTTACAGCCGTTACACCTCTGCCACTTTCGCTTCGTCTAACCAAGCTTTTGCCAGCGCACGCTCATGTTCGCTAAAAACCTTTACCGGACAGGGCAACATAAAAGCCAGTGTATTGACCATAGCTCCTAGGCTTTGCATGTCAGCAATCATCACCACCCGCGAAAAATCACTAAAATGAAACACACTGAGTAAAGCATCATCCCAGAGTGCACCCACGGTAATGCCAATAAAGTCGGGGCTGAACTCGTACCATAAACGAAGACTCGCATGATCCTGCAACTTGGCCTCAATCGCGGGAAGCAGTAAGGCTTCAATATCTCCATGGGTGACTTGACCCGACACCACAATGGTCAGCATATCTTCGGCATAGCTTGGACGTATGGTTAGCATTATGCATCTCCCTTGATACCGAACGAGAAAATACGGTTATAGAGTAAAGATATACCCTGTAAATGAAGATGCTTGAAAAGTGGGAATTATTTTACTCAAACTTGCGGGAAACTGATGCGATGGCGGGTGATTACGAGATGAGATTGTAAGGTTTGCAAGACGTGCGTAAGCATTGCGCGATAAGGCAAGCCCCATTCACTTCACGCCTTCAGAGCCTGCACGAAAAGCACCGACTGGTGCCCAAACAACCCACTGTGCTGGAGTTACACATTAAAAGTGAAGTAATGATGAGGGATAACGAACAAAGTGACTAACTAACAAATTAACAAACTAACGGATAGGACTAACCCAAGAGATAAGGTTAATCCTAAGCTTAAGCGAGGTATTACACATGGACTTGGATTTTCGCGATTTCTTGATCGAACAAATTCTTGATAAGGCCAGAAAACTCGGTAATAAACAGTGTCTGCTCTGGCGTCGCTCTATGATTCGCCACTGAGGCTAAGATTTCCTCAAGATCGTACACAATCGCATCGACCTCACGGATAATGGTGTTTCGTTCGGCAAACGAGAGGGAAGGATTTTGACCGCAGACCATAATAATCTGTGCGGATAATTGCTCTTCGAACAACTCCATCACAGTATCGTCGGACACATTTTGGGTATCGGGCGTTTCGAACAAGCCAAGATGCTCAGTCAAATACTGGATCAAATGCATGTAACCGTCTTTATCTGTGACCATTTTTTACCCTTCACACACCAAAATCTATCGCCAAAGGCGACACTGAAAAAACAAAATCCACATCTAAAGTGGTCGATATAAAGATTTGCACGTCAGCCACTCGCTAACCATATCGCGAACAGGAGAGCTGACGTATTGATCTAAACCAATCTTATCGCTGTTACTTTGTTAAGGTTAGTACAAACGACACAGGAACGGCTTGGCTAATACTAGATAAACCTGCAATATCACGCAATTTATCCACACCCGAGACAAAATCGAACTCGTTAGCATTGACTATTATCGGCTGAAAACTGCTAACCATCAGTTTATTATCAGATACTTTGGTTAAAATTACCGAAAAAGTTTTCGTTTGTTGCTTTCCATGGAGGGAAATTTTCCCATCGATGTCGGCCACCTTAGTCTCACCGATGGCTAGATCTTTCAGCATCTTGGTATCCACCTGCGAGCTTAACTTCAACTCGGGATACAAGGACACTTCAAACAACAGGTTTTGCATACGCTCATCGCGCACATCGATACCAGTCGCCACACTCATCAGGGGAATGGTTAATTCAAATTGACCATTATCCTTAAGGGCACCATTGAGTTGCTTAAAGTGATGAACTTCAGCGATATCACCCTTTTTTACCGACACGAAGCTGACTCGAGAGTCCTGCTCCATTATATGCCACTGGGCCGCACAGCTAAAACTAACCAGCGTCGATAATGCTGCAATTCCTATCCATTTTTTCATCGTATCCATCCTCAATCAGTGAGAGTTAAGGCAAGGCGGTCACCCTGTGACACAGAAGTCCCCGCCGTATCCTTAGGCAATCTGTGACAAAGATCACCTAAGCCTCGCTAAAGATACTCTTTTTCTTGTTTAGCGACTAGTTAACTATCGTTAAACTCGCACCAGCCACTTATCTAAACTATTGGCAAAAGCCTGTTTATCCGCCGCCGATAAGGCATCAGGACCACCGGTATGCACGCCCGATGAACGTAAGTCTTCCATAAAATCGCGCATCGTCAGTTTTTGGCGAATATTGTCCGTAGTGTAGAGTTCGCCGCGGGGATTAAGCGCCAGCGCGCCCTTTTCAATCACTTGCGCCGCCAACGGGATATCGGCGGTGATCACTAAATGCGTAGCCTCAACATGGTCGACAATGTATTGATCTGCCACATCAAAACCTGAGCCGACTCGCACTTGGCTGATATAAGGCGATGGTGGCACCCTCAGCATTTGGTTCGCCACCAGCACTAGCGGCAGCGACTTACGTTCTGCCGCGCGAAATAAAATCTCTTTAATCGGGTTTGGGCAGGCATCGGCATCGACCCAAATCTTATACTGTCCCACGCTTACGCTCCTAAAGACCATTAAGGTGCTAAACGGTCAATGACCCATTCATCCGCTTGGCGAGTGTAAAGAAAACGATCGTGCAGCCTGTGCTCCCCGCCCTGCCAAAACTCGATACTCGAGGGTTTGACTAAGTAGCCGCCCCAAAAACTCGGTAAGGGCACATCGCCCTTGGCAAATTTGGCTTTCATTTCAAAGAACTTACCTTCGAGCACTTGTCTCGCGCTCAGTTTGCTCGACTGCTGTGACACCCAAGCCGCAATCTGGCTATCCTTAGGACGGGTCATAAAGTATTTCAGCACTTCGGCGGTAGAGAGTGGCTGCGCCTCACCGAGAATCGATACTTGGCGTTCAATCGGATGCCAGGGAAAATGCAGACTCACCTTGTTATTGGCTGCGATCTGCTGCGCCTTACGGCTACCTAGGTTAGTGAAGAACACAAATCCTGAGTCATCGAAGCGTTTTAATAGCACAATTCGCTGATAGGGCTGACCATGCTCGTCGACGGTGGCAACACACATCGCCGTGGGATCGCTCAACTCGGCATCACGAGCTTGCGTCATCCATAACTCGAATAGCTGCATGGGATTTTGGGGTAAATCGGCGCGTCTTAGACCGCCTTTGGTGTATTCGCGGCGAATATCACTGAGATCTGTCATAGGGTTTCCTTTTACAAGCGCACAATGATTGCCATCGGTGCAATCCGCTGATAATGCAAGTTTACCATGCCTTACTCGCAATTCGCTGCTCTGTTATTACGCCGTCAATAAAAAAGCCAAGGCCGTTAACCTTAGCTTTTTATTGATAATCCAGCACTTAAGCATGGCAAAAAGATGGACTCAAACAGCAATGACGAGCTCACCAGAGTCTGCCACTACATAAACTCGGGCTGTAATACTTGGGTTTCGAGTAATTGATAATGGCTAAAAATAATCTCCCCGCCTGATGCTGCGGTTACCACAGCTTGGCCTAGACACAGATGAGCGGGGAATCCTTCGGTAAGAAGGTGCTGATGAAAACCAATCAAGTCCCAACTCGTTGGGGAGAATATATTGACTAATCGCGCCACAACGGGATGGGGGTAAGTCGCTAAATCGAGATTAGTCTCGAAGCTCACATAGGAATGCTCCCCTTGCCCCATCGATGGGGTGATATGCAAGGTAACATAGTCTGTCCCACGTATCGCATTCAACGAAAAACCAGCTGGCTGAAAACAATGCATATCAAACTGAAAATCGGGAAAGAGTTGCTGAAATTCAAGCCGTTGATAAATCCCCTGCTCAGTTTGTGTTGGCAGCTTGAGATAATCGGCAAGCTCGCCACGGATGTGGTACATCATCAGTTCAAGGCAAGTCTCGGTTGAGGGCATAACTTGGTTGTCTGTACAAAACAGATCGCCAGTACAAAACTGATTGTCACTACAAAACAGATAGTGATGATGTGAGTCTAAATGGCCCACTCGAAAGGCTTTGCCGGGGATCAAGGTCCGCAATTTAGTGATATCGTCCGCAAAGCTCGAGCTTTGTAGCTGAGCTTGGTATTCATTCTTGCGCTGATAACAGAGCGCGGCGATGTGCTCCACGCCTAAGGCGTTGATAAAATGGCAGGCGGCATCCACTAGAGTACTATTACCGCAGGTGAGTAGCAAAATCTTATCGTCCCAGACAAACAGACTAGATTCACTCAGCAGATATGCATCGCAGGCATGATTACTGATTGTGGATAGGATTTCCGCATTGGCGCAGGCCACCAAGGTTGACCAAAAACCGTACTCTCGTTGGCGTAATGACGCCATCTTGGGAGTGAGTCTGATCTCAAGCTTTTTTTCCGCGCCTTCAAAAAACATCAAACCGTTCGCCTCATCTTATCCCTGTGTATGGGCATCTATTGGTATAACAGTCATTAATGGTTCGCTGGCAACGCTGACTTAAGTGAACGCACGCATGTTAAGACTGGTAACCCATCAATTTCGCGCAGCTATTTTTACACGACTAACGCCGCAATAAAACCACCGAGCTTGCTTTTACAAGGTGACAGCCTTGCAATGCACTAGCAAAAAGCAGCACTCTCGCTTTGGCAGCTCTCTAGCAAAATACAACAGGCTATAAAAAACAAAAGTCAGCCTAAGTGTCCCTAGGCTGACTTTTTTAACACACTCAATATTAAGAAAAATCTTCTAAATAAGTGTAACCTTTTAGGCCCACTTGCAGTTCTTCTAAAATCTGGGCACGTTCGTCTTCGGCAATGTGCTGGTTCACTAACTCTTCGTAAGTACGCATAAAGTCAACGGCATCTAAGTTAACATAGCGCAGTACGTCAGCAACCGTATCACCGGCAAGGACCGACTCAATGTTGGTCATACCGTTCTCTTCGATGCTCACCACCGCAGAGTTGGTATCACCAAACAGGTTGTGCATATCACCTAAAATCTCTTGATAGGCACCAACCATAAAGAAGCCCATCAGATAAGGGCTTTCAGCGCTCCAAGCCGGAACGGGCAGCGTGGTTTCAATCCCTTGGCCATCTACGTATTGGTCAACAATACCGTCAGAGTCACAGGTGATGTCCAGCATCACTGCGCGGCGCTCTGGCGCTTTGTCTAAACCAGACAATGGCAGCACAGGGAACACCTGATCGATACCCCAAGCATCCGGTAACGATTGGAATAAAGAGAAGTTAACGAAGAACTTATCGGCTAACTTTTCGTTTAACTCATCGATAATCGGTCTGTGGTAACGGTTTTTAGTGCTTAACAAACCTTGAACTTCGTGACATACACGCAGGTTAGCCTGCTCAGCCCACGCACGTTCCGCCAAGCTTAATTGACCTAAAGCAAACAGCGATTGCGCTTCTTGCAGGTCACTTTGGCTATCGTGGTAAATCTCAATCAAAGCACGTTGATCGGCGCGGCCGCTGATCTCGGTCCAAGATTGCCACATGTTGTGCAGCAGTTGTGGCGACTCTTCCGCTGGCGGCTGGATTTCTTCTACCTGATAAGCTTCAGTACCAATCACATCGGTGATCAACACAGCGTGGTGCGCCGTTAAGTGGCGGCCAGATTCTGAAATAATACGTGGCATTGGTTGCTCGTATTCATTACAGATATCGGTAAGCACGTTCACGATGTTGTTCGCGTATTCACTTAAGCCATAGTTCATTGAGTTGTTACTTTGGCTACGGGTGCCGTCGTAATCCACCGCTAAACCACCGCCAACGTCGAAGCAGTTAATGCTGGCGCCTAACTCACGTAATTCACAGTAAAAACGCGCCGCTTCGCTCACACCTTGACGAATATCGCGGATGTTGGCGATTTGCGAACCTAAATGGAAGTGCAATAACTGCAGCGAATCTAACATATCCTCTTGCTTTAACTGATCAACCACGGTCAGAATTTGCGCTGCTGATAAACCGAATTTCGATTTTTCACCGCCGCTGGCTTGCCACTTGCCTTTACCTTGGAATGCAAGGCGAGCACGCAGACCTAAGCGAGGTTTCACCCCTAAACGCTTAGACTCGGCCAACACCATCTTCAGCTCAGACAGTTTTTCTAAAACGATGTAGACCTTATGGCCTAACTTTTCACCAATTAAGGCTAAACGAATGTATTCGTTATCTTTGTAACCATTACAAACGATCACTGAACTGGCTTTTTGCGCCATGGCCAATACGGCCATTAATTCTGGCTTACTACCAGCTTCTAGGCCTAATTGTGGAACTTCTTTTGATGCTTGGCTCGCAAGGATCTCTTCTACCACAGTTTTTTGTTGGTTTACTTTAATGGGGTAAACCAGCAAATAGTCCGCCTGATACTCATATTTTTGTATCGCTTGGTCGAATGCTTGGCACAAACTGTTCACTCTGTGGTGCAGAATTTGCGGGAAACGAACTAATACAGGTAAAGCGACCCCTGCTTTAACCATGTCTTTTGCTAGCTCATTTAAGCCAATCTTGTGATCAGGATTCTTAGGATCCGGCGACACAGTCACCTCACCTTGGTCGCTGATCCCATAAAACCCTTGGCTCCAGTGGGTAACGTTGTACCCAGCACGAGCAGCATCAATAGACCAATCATTCATTTTTATTTAGCCCGTCTATAAAAAAATGGGTTAAACGGCCACTGCATTCTTGCGCGACCGCCCGTTCGACAAACCCAGGTAAAACATATGTTTACCTGACATACAATTAGGATGAACTCACCCTATTTAATGCAGCAAAATCAACCCAGCTTAGGTGACATTGATGCGTTTTTCCTTAACGCAGCCGGGGTAGACCCCAGATTCTTATTACTTTGGCGATGGTAGGAGATGGCATTCATATCACCTTTTATCGCCAAGGTTTCTCACCAATGGCATTAACCTTAGCGCGCTTTGAGGTTAAAAAACACCCAAAACCCTAACGTTAGGCGTCGCATCACAGCTCAAGACCCAAAATTCACTAACAAGGGGTTTTAAGCATGTCTACAACAACAGGTAACACTAAAGGAACAACATTACATATTAAGCGGCTAGTCAAGACCGAGCGCACCTAATAACAGGCAAGATTATTGTAACAGGGGACTGTTGGCTTCTTCGCGGCCAGAATTGATACGGATTAACGTGAGATGTTTAAGGCTGGTATCGTCATAGGGCACAACGATTGAGCGCTGACATTGTGATGCTTTTAGGCAAAGAGCAAAAAATGGATGCTTGTGCATTAGCTAAACAATTCCTCTTAACCCCATGTAACCATTATAAATTGTACGTTACACGGTTAATGACCTGTGAACCATAAAACCATTACAACTCACGTAATATTTGTCATGTCTGTAACGAGCGAAGTCGTTAAACGGCGCAATTAAACCGCGCAATGTCATAGATTGCAAGCAAGAATCTCATTTAATATTTTTCATTAAAATATAACAAACACCCCATTAACAGGGATGGCATCTCCACGCATGGTTAACCTCAACAAATTAATGACTTAGAGAATAATCCTATTTTTAATACGTTCAATATTTTTTAATAGGCTTGCAGAATAAATGGCTAACAATCGCAGCGTCAGCATGATTTTTAACGGCTACTAAGCCATTAATCCTAAAGTGCAAACCTAAAAGCCGAACTGGAAGCTGCCGTTTACGGATAAAGCGGTTATAATCACCGCCGAATGACATCTATAGATAGAGAGCTACATGGTACAGATAGGAAAAACCTGCAAACTTGAGGTGGTAAAACAAGTAAGCTTCGGTGTGTATTTAAATGCCCACGAATTTGGCCAAGTGTTACTGCCCAACAAAGCCACCCCAAAAGATTGCCAAGTCGGTGACTGGCTAGAGGTATTTTTATATCTGGACTCTGAAGATATTGTCATTGCCACAACGCGCAAACCGCTTGCGCAAGTCGGTGAGTTTGCCTATCTAAAAGCCGTGGCAACGGGTCCTTACGGGGCATTTTTAGACTGGGGATTAGATAAAGATCTACTGCTGCCCTTTGGCGAGCAGCATAAACCCATCGAAGAGGGTCGCTCTTACCTCGTTTACGTGCATGTTAACCGCGCGGATGAACGCATTGTCGCCTCATCAAAAATTGATAAGTTCCTCGATAAAACTCCAGCCCAGTACGAAGTAGGTCAACAGGTTGACTTATATATCGGTGGCACCACAGATTTAGGCTACAAAGCCATTATTAACCATGCCCACTGGGGCGTAATTTACCAAAATGAAGTGTTCCAAAAGCTGCGTTTTGGTCAAAGAGTGAAAGGTTTTATCAAACAAGTTCGCCGCGATGGCAAAATCGATTTGGTCTTGCAACAAGGCAGTAAGCAAGAGCTCGATAAGCACGCGCACATTATCTTAGTGAAACTTAAGCAAGCGGGTGGATTCTTACCGCTGACCGATAAAACCGATGCCGAAGTAATTTACGAGCAACTCGGCATGAGCAAAAAAGCCTTCAAGAAGAGCATCGGCGGCCTGTTTAAAGCGGGCAAGTTAAGCATCGATGATGATGGCTTACGCCTGACTGAAGCAGACTGATTGGACAGAATAGTCAACCGAATACGGGACTTAGCACTCTCTTGCCCCCATGTTCGTGCTTTATTTGTACAAATAGTTTGCCTTAAACCTCAGTTTACCGACAAGCGCTAGGATATTAAGCATGGCTCTGTTATAACAAAGCCATGCTTTTTTCTTTGGAGCTTATATGGAACTCACGTTACACGAAGCCAGAGTTATCGGTTGTCTACTTGAAAAAGAAGTCACCACCCCAGAGCAATACCCTCTTTCACTCAATGCCCTGACCCTCGCCTGTAATCAAAAAACCAGCCGCGATCCCGTATTGGACTTAAGCGAAGCGCAGGTTCAAGACGCCCTCGATTCATTGAATAAAAAGCGACTTATCAGCGAGCAATCCGGCTTTGGTAGCCGAGTCGTCAAATACAAGCACAGATTCTGCAACACCGAATTTAGCGAGTTACAACTTTCCAGCGCGGCGCTAGCTATTGTCTGCTTGCTGCTGCTTCGCGGCCCACAAACGCCGGGGGAGTTGCGAACCCGCAGCAACAGGCTGCATGACTTTAAAGATGTACTCGAAGTGGAAACCTGCATTAAGCAATTGATGGAGCGAGATAAACCCGTGCTAGCCCAACTGCCACGGGAACCAGGTAAGCGTGAATGCCGTTACACTGAGCTATTCTCCCAAGGTGCTGAGCAGGTCAGCGCCGCGTCATTTACCAGTGCCACAAATGCAGATGCCCAGCCGCTAAACGAGCAGGATAGACAACAACTGGAAGCGAGAGTCACGCAGCTTGAAGAGCAAGTAGCTGAACTTAAAGATAAGTTAGACTCACTTATTGCTTCTTTATCCTAACCGCACCGCGGACAACTTTCGCGAATGGTCGCTCTTAATGATGACTAACGTGAAAGCTTGTCCGCTCACTCACTGACGAGACAGCGAATGACACCAAACGCTCCCAGTACATTCAACAACATGCTTTTGATCGCTGGCTTTGAATGTCGCAAATTTCTATTTAACCTTCGCGGGATTATCGCCCTGATCGCCTTTGCATTAGTGTGGGGCATGCTATTGCTCTACCCCATCCAAGGCGCTTCGACCCTATTAATGCAGCCCAATATCAAAGATCTGATCGACGGTCTCTTAGGCAGCCAAGCACTCAATGTGCTATTTGACTGGCCCGTGGCGGAAATGGCTATCTTCTGGTGCTTTGCGCTGTATCTGTTTCCCATGTTCAGTATTTTGATTGCCGCCGATCAGTTCTCCTCAGACAAATCCCGCGGCACATTGCGCTTTTATACCCTAAGAACCAGCAAAGACAGCCTACTCTTCGGCCGCTTTTTGGGGCAAATCTTGATCCAAGGTCTACTGATCTTATTGACCATCCTCGCCACCATAGCACTGGCACTCACTCGCGACATCGGCTTGTTATTACCCGCATTAACGTCGGGTGCCTTGGTCGGCGTCAACTTGGTTATCGTGATTTTACCCTTTACCGCGGTCATGACTTTATTGTCCCTCTATGCCAACACGGCAAGACAGGCCATGGTGCTCGCCACCATCTTGTGGACAGTCGTCTCGATTGCACTATTGATTTTGGGTAATCAATCCAGCTTATTTGAAGGCTTACAATGGATATTGCCGGGCGCTCAACTGTCGAACATGGTCAACACCAATGGACTCAATAGTTTTGCCTACGCACCAATCCCCCTATTACAAACCGCATTCGCCCTCTTCCTTGGCCGCGTTTATATCCAAAGGAGTCAACTATGATCCTCATTCAATGCCAAGGACTGTCCAAACACTATGGCAGTAAAAAAGCGCTCAATAACGTTAACTTAACCCTCGAATCGGGAGCGCCCATCGCCTTGGTTGGCCCTAACGGTGCAGGTAAAACCACGCTATTTAGCCTACTTTGTGGTTACCTCACCCCAAGCGCGGGCACGGTTCGTATTCTGGGAGAAGCGCCAAATAGTCCAGCATTATTAGGGCAAATTGCCGCCCTGCCACAAGATGCAACGCTCGATCCCAATTTTGACATTATCAGCCAGTTAAGCTTCTTTGCGCGTCT
>AACY020356158.1_pt1 | contig 23709 bp, 23 predicted proteins | sample 267378 | NCBI WGS metagenome assembly AACY02 (sample SAMN02954345, study PRJNA13694) | marine metagenome | biome: aquatic; feature: ocean; material: water; isolation source: isolated as part of a large dataset composed predominantly from surface... | reverse complement strand
TTATCAACGCTGAGAAAGTTACTGTTACTGGTAACAAAGCGCAAGGCAAGACGTACTACTCGCACTCAGGCTTCCCTGGTGGCATTAAGCAAATCAGCTTTGAAAAGCTGCAAGCTCATAAGCCAGAAATGATCATCGAGAAAGCAGTTAAGGGTATGTTACCAAAAGGTCCACTGGGCCGTGCCATGTTCCGTAAACTGAAAGTTTACGCTGGCGCAGAACATAACCACGCTGCACAACAACCTCAAGTTCTTGATATCTAAACGGGATTAAGCAAATGGCTGCAACTCAGTACTACGGCACTGGCCGTCGCAAAACCTCTACAGCACGCGTATTCGCTAAAGCTGGTAGTGGCAACATCGTTGTAAATCAACGTCCTTTGGACCAATACTTTGGTCGTGAAACTGCTCGTATGGTTGTTCGTCAACCATTAGAGTTAGTTGAAATGACTGACAAGCTGGACATCTATGTAACTGTTAAAGGCGGTGGTATCACTGGCCAAGCAGGTGCAATCCGTCACGGTATCACTCGTGCCCTGATGCAATTAGATGAAGCTCTGCGTCCATCATTACGTTCTGCTGGTTTCGTTACCCGTGACGCTCGTAAAGTTGAGCGTAAGAAAGTGGGTCTACGTAAAGCACGTCGTAAGCCACAATTCTCTAAGCGTTAATACGTTTTGGAATCTCAAAAAACCCAGCTTATGCTGGGTTTTTTATTGCCTAAAATTGGTTATCCTCGTATTAATCACCGATTTTTAGGGTAGAAAAAGCTAAGAGAGAGGAAGATGAGCTTACAGTTATTTATGCTAGCCGTGGCACTGGTGTTGATTTTGGAAGGTGTGGGACCATTGTTATTCCCCAATAAATGGCGCCGATATTTAAATGAACTTTCCAATCAAAATCAGCAAGTTTTGCGTCGAATCGGTGGCTCATTAGTCACTGCTGGTGTGGTCATTTTGATTATTTTTTCATAAATGCCTTACCACTTGCGGTTTAAAATCTGTTAGAATTCTTTTTTAACCACAACCTTGCAGCAAACAATGGGCAAAAACGTAGTTGTTCTCGGCACTCAATGGGGTGACGAAGGAAAAGGTAAGATTGTCGACCTTCTAACAGAACAGGCAAAATATGTAGTTCGCTACCAGGGCGGTCATAACGCAGGTCACACTTTAGTGATCAATGGCGATAAAACCGTACTTCATCTGATCCCATCAGGCATCCTACGCGACAATGTTAAATGCATTATCGGTAATGGTGTGGTGCTCGCACCCGACGCACTGATGAAAGAAATCAACATGCTCAAAGAGCGTGGTATTCCTGTTGAGGAACGTCTGCTGATTTCTGAAGCATGTCCGCTGATCCTACCATTCCACAGTGCCTTAGACATCGCTCGCGAAAAAGCGCGCGGTAACAAAGCTATTGGTACTACGGGTCGTGGTATTGGTCCTGCGTATGAAGATAAGATTTCTCGTCGCGGTCTGCGTGTGGGCGATCTGTTCAATGCTGAACTATTTGCTGAAAAGCTGAAAGAAGTTATGGCATATCATAACTTTATGCTGACAGAGTACTACAAAGTTGACGCCGTAGATTACGAGCAAACACTTAGCGATGCGTTAGCCTTAGCTGACTATCTGAAGAGTATGTGTGTTGACGTGACTGAACTTTTGGATAACGCGCGTAAAGCGGGTGAGCCAATCCTGTTCGAAGGCGCACAAGGTACACTGTTAGACATTGACCACGGTACTTATCCGTTTGTGACTTCGTCAAATACGACCGCAGGTGGTGTGGCGACAGGCAGCGGCTTTGGTCCACGTCATTTAGACTATGTCTTAGGTATCATGAAGGCATACACCACTCGCGTTGGTGCTGGTCCTTTCCCAACTGAACTCTTATGTGAAGTAGGTGATCATTTAGGGACTAAAGGTCATGAATTTGGTGCGACTACTGGTCGTAAACGTCGTCCAGGTTGGTTAGATGCAGTGGCAATGCGCCGCGCAGTACAAATCAACAGCGTAAGCGGCTTCTGCTTAACAAAGTTAGACGTACTTGATGGCCTGAAAGAAGTGAAGATCTGTGTGGGTTATCAACATCCAGATGGCACTATCTCCAAAGTTACGCCATTAGCAGCTGAAGGTTATGAGCAGGTCACTCCTGTTTATGAAACTATGCCAGGCTGGAGCGAGTCAACTTTCGGTGCGACCTCTTTAGATCAGTTACCGCAAGCAGCTATCAACTACATCAAGCGTATTGAAGAGTTGTTAGAAACGCCGATCGACATCATTTCTACCGGTCCAGACCGTAATGAGACGATGATTTTAGTTAGCCCGTTTAACTAAAATCGTAGAGGCCGTGTTTCACGGCCTTTTCACCCTCTGCTGTTCCTTCCTGTTTGCTTTCGTGGTTAGAAATTCGGCTCGAGCTCAAGAAATAGGTTATACTGCCGATGCAAGTATTCACCTTATTGTCATTGAGAGTCGTTATGCTACGTACTGCATTAGTTGCGCTGCTGCCCTTAGTATCTTCAATGTGCTTTGCTGAAACACAGGCGGTGGATATTTATTCTCAAGATCAATTGCTTGAAATGATCCGCGGTGAAAAGTATTTGGCAAGAGTCAAACAAGATGACTGTCAGTTAGTGCAAGACATCGAAGCGCGCGCAGAAGTCTTAAAGCAGCCCCTGTATCAGTTTTTGTGGGGAGAAATGCTCAACCACGGAACCTGTGTAAAAGCCAATGCGGTCAAAGGGATGGGGTTATTGCGTGATGCAGCTGAGCAGGGCAGCCCCGAGGCCATGGTGAAACTTGCCGAATATTATCAAAATGGTAAGTTTGTTATTCGTAATAAAGACCGTGCGGTCAATTATTTATTGCCAGCGGCAGCGAGCGGTAGTTTAGCCGCGCGGATGATGCTGGTCCGTTTATACGGTGAAGGTTATGGTAGTCCAAGAGACTATGAAATGGCCTATAACTGGTTATACAACAATGTATTTACCGATGAGGCGACTAAGAAAAAAGCCTTGTCATTACTGCAGGTGTTAGCCGCTAAAATGCCCGCCAGTGCAGTGGCGCGGGCCCAGCAAGAGCACTTGCGAACCCGTTGAGTTGTCTCTACAGATTGAGACAGAAATATTGGATATTGAATGATCAAAGACCCTCATTTCGAGCGTGAACAGGATAAGTACGAAAACCCTATCCCAAGTCGTGAGTATATTATCGAGTACTTACGTTCTCAAAAATCACCTATTACCCGTGACAGCATCGCTGCTGCACTACAGATCCATGATGAAGAGCAATTAGAAGCCCTGCGCCGCCGTTTACGGGCGATGGAGCGCGACGGTGAATTGGTATTTACCCGCGGTCAAAGCTACGGCTTACCTGATAAAATGGATCTGATCTCCGGCATTGTTCTTGGGCACAGAGAAGGCTACGGCTTCTTTAAACCTGACGAAGGTGGCGACGATTTATTTATCTCAAATCGCGACATGCTGATGTATTTCCATGGCGATAAAGTGCTGGCACAAAAAGCCGGTATGGATCGTAAAGGTCGTCGAGAAGCCCGTATTGTCCGTTTGATCCAGCCCCGTAGTGCTGCGATTGTTGGTCGATTCCATGTCGACAGTGGCATGGCATTTGTGATTGCCGATGATAAGCGCATTACCCAAGAAATTTTAATCGCTAGTGAAGATCGCAATGGCGCCCGTCAAGGCGATGTGGTGGTGGTAGAATTAACCCGCCGTCCCGGTCGATTTGTTAAAGCCGCAGGCAAAGTGACCGAAGTGCTTGGCAAGCAAATGGCACCGGGAATGGAAATCGAAATAGCCCTGCGCAATTACGATCTTCCCCATACGTGGTCGGCCGCCATTGAAAAGAAACTGCGCCGTATTCCCGATGAAGTGACTGAATCAGATAAAGTGGGTCGTGTCGATCTGCGTGATCTACCTTTAGTGACCATCGATGGTGAAGATGCCCGCGACTTTGACGATGCTGTTTATGCCGAAGCTAAACCCAGTGGTGGCTGGCGTCTGTGGGTGGCGATTGCCGATGTAAGCTATTATGTGCGCACCGATTCGGCCTTAGATACTGAAGCCCGTGCCCGTGGTAACTCGGTGTACTTCCCATCGCAAGTGATCCCTATGCTGCCGGAGAAGATCTCTAACGGCCTGTGCTCACTTAATCCCCATGTCGATCGCCTGTGTATGGTCGCAGAGATGACAATTTCCGCCCGCGGTAAGTTATCGGGTTATAAGTTTTATCCGGCGGTGATGCATTCACGCGCGCGCTTTACCTACACCCAAGTCGCTGCGATGCTCGAAGGCGGACCGATTGCGCCTGAGCATGAAGCACTCTTTCCACATCTTCAATGCTTACAGTCGCTTTATTTAGCGCTTGATGAACAGCGCGCAGAGCGCGGTGCGATAGCATTTGAGACGATAGAAACGCAGTTTATTTTTAACGAACAGCGCAAGATCGATAAGATTGTGCCAAGAGCGCGTAATCAAGCTCATAAAATCATTGAAGAATGTATGATTTTGGCGAACGTGTCTGCCGCTAAGTTTGTGAAAAAGCATAAGGGTGAAATCCTCTATCGAGTGCACGAGTCGCCCTCTGAGCAGAAACTGGCAAACTTTAAAGAGTTTTTAGCTGAGCGTGGTTTGAGCATGGGCGGTGGGCTTGAGCCAACGCCTGCAGATTATCAAAATGTAATGTTGCAGATTGCCGACCGTCCCGATGCTGAACTTATTCAAGTGATGTTGCTGCGCTCTATGCGCCAAGCTATATACACGCCTGATAACGAAGGCCATTTTGGTTTGGCACTGGAAGAATACGCGCATTTTACCTCGCCTATTCGTCGTTATCCTGACTTAGTGCTGCACCGAGTGATCCGCTATTTGTTGGCGAAAGAAAAAGGTGAAGCCAATGAGAAATGGACTCCCGATGGTGGCTACCACTATCAACTCGATGAATTAGATAAATTAGGCGAAGAATGTTCTACGACTGAACGCCGCGCCGATGAAGCAACACGTGATGTAAGCGACTGGCTTAAATGTGAATTTATGCAGGACCATGTGGGTGACACCTTCGAGGCCGTGATTGCCTCTGTCACTAACTTTGGTTTATTCGTTCGCTTAAATGACTTATTTATCGATGGCTTAGTGCATATTTCTAGCCTGGGCAGCGATTATTACCAGTTCGATCCTATGCGTCAGCGTTTGATTGGTGAGCACACAGGTCAAATCTATCAAGTGGGTGACCCTGTCATGGTAAAAGTGGCCGCGGTAAACTTGGATGATAGACAGATTGACTTAGTCATGATTGGCGACAGTGGTAAAGGCGGTCGCCGCAAGGCGGCACCTAGTCGCGACAAACCCATGACAGCCCGTGAGCTGGTAAACCGCGAAGGCGCGAAAATGGCGAAAACGGCTAAATCGACTGGCGTTAAAGCGAAAGCGGGTTCAGATAAAGCGGCGAGTAAGTCTAAGTCTAAAGCGGGCACTAAGCCTAAGAAAAGCGTAAAAGATACGGCGAAAAAGCCAAAGGCCGCGAAGCGGAGCACGAGAAAGAAGTAAATGAAAAAACAAGATATTATTTTTGGGATCCACGCGGTTGAAGCGCTGTTAAAACACAGTCCTGAGCGCATTATTGAACTTTGGCTGTTGCAGGGCCGTGAAGATGAGCGTTTAACGCCGCTGATCCGCCAGGCTAAAGCTTTTGGCACTAGCATCCAAGTGACCTCACGCAAAGTGTTGGACGATAAAGCCGAAAGTGCTCAGCACCAAGGTATTGTTGCCCGTGTTAAGGCAGCTAAAATCCTTGGTGAGCATGACTTAGATGAGTTGTTAGCTAAGAGCGACTTACCGTTCTTTTTGATTTTAGATGGTGTAACCGATCCGCATAACCTAGGTGCTTGCTTACGTAACGCCGATGCTGCGGGTGTGCAGGGCATTATTGTACCTAAGGACAATTCCGTAGGCTTAACCGCTGTGGTGAGTAAAGTAGCCTGCGGCGCTGCCGAAACTGTGCCCTTATTCCAAGTGACTAATCTTGCGCGTACCATGCGTCATTTGCAGGAAAAGGGCGTGTGGATTGTCGGCACGGCGGGCGAAGCGGATTGCGAGCTATATCAAGCCGATCTTAAAGGGCCACTGGCGATTGCGATGGGCGCCGAAGGCAAAGGCTTACGCCGCCTAAGTCGTGAATGTTGCGATACCTTGGTCTCGATTCCGATGGCGGGGAGCGTTTCTAGCTTAAACGTGTCGGTCGCAACGGGCATCTGCCTATTCGAAGCCTTGCGTCAACGCCGTAGCTAATCGATAGCTTTCCATAAAAAAGACGGGCTAGCCCGTCTTTTTTATTGTCCCGAATTTCTGAAATCTCTCTTAAGCGGTTTTCACCGTATCGAGATTAGACTCTTCTAAGTCGTGACTTTCTGCCTCAACAAAAGTCGGCTTTGGATTAACGTCAAACTCGAATGTCAGCTGTTGTTCGTTGTCAGTGTCATCATCTTCGAGGGCATCGGCACCTAAATCTTCTTCATCGTCGCTGGGCGTAGGAGTCATTTGCTCCTGCACCGATTCGACATCAACCCTTGGGTCGAGCGCGGCCGCGAGTGGGGATGAGACTAAGTCACCGGTTGCCATGATGTAGTCTTGAGTCACGTTGGTTTCGGCCTTTTGTTGTGAGTGAACATAACGCAGGCGTAAAAACAGAATTAAGGTACAGGCCGACATAAAACCATAGAGCATGCTGTTGCCGAGCCATTGCATTAGGGTTGAGGCGATAAGCGGACCGATACTGGCGCCAAGACCGAAGGTCAGTAATATGGTGGCCGACAGACCGACCCTTTCGCTCTGCTCGACACGGGAGTTGGCCAGTGCAGTCGCCAAAGGGTAGAAGGTAAAACCAAGAATACCGAACAGAAACGTCATCACCAGTGAGAGTGTGGGATGGTAAGGCGTGAGGGCGATAGCTAAGGCTAAGATCCCAAGCAATATGCAGTTAATACGGATAAGCCGGCTGCGGGACATAATGTCGGATAATTTCCCCATCGGCCATTGCGCCAGCAGACCGGCGAGAATGGTGGCCGTCATATAGGTGGCGACTTTCTCGGGTGGTAAACCTAAGTTACTCGCATAGGCGGGCGCCAAGCCGTAAAAGGAGCCGACAATCATGCTACCTATCGCAATAGTCGTCAGTGCTTGCGGGGCTTTTCGCCAATAGTGGGCGATTTTTAAGGGCGCGGGTACCAGTGGCGCCGGGTGAATACGGCGGGTCAAGGAAATGGGGACAATACACAGGGCAAAACAGATGGCGATCAGTAACAGCGGCTCTAGGCCGAGTTCAGGATAGAGGCTGATGGCACCTTGGCCCAATATCAAACCGAAGTACGAGACTATCATGTAGCTGGCAAACACAGTGCCGCGTTGGTTGCTTTCGGCCTGCTCATTGAGCCAGCTTTCGAGCACCATGTATTGGCACATCATGCCCATACCGACGATAAGTCTTAAAAGGATCCAAACCGCTAACTCATCCACTAAGGCATGGCCGAGTGCGGAGGCGGCCACTATCCCAGCGCTGGCGACAAAGGCGCGAATATGCCCGACTTGGGCAATCAAACGGTGACCTATCTTAGAGCCCGCCACCAGACCGACGTAATAGGCCGACATCATGCCGCCTATCCATAGCTGTGGAACGTGCATCACCGACAGGCGTAGGCCTAAATAGGTGGTGAGTAAACCGCCTGCCAACACAGTTAATAGAGTCGTGCTATATAAAGAGGCGAAAGTGCGTAGCGGATTTGCCATTAACTACTCCTTGTATGGTTGCAGGGAGAGTATATCAGGAGTTGGTGTTTATTCCGTGTTGCAATATGTTGGGATTTAATGACTGAGTTATCATTTTTGTGTGTGGGTCACTCAATTCGACTGAAATGGGATTTGGCTGAGAGGGTGAACTTGTTTTCAGCCAAACCACTGAGTACTTCTATTATCTAAAGGTGTAGAGCAAGTTAAAGGTGGTGACAGTGTCAGTCTGCTTACTGCCTTCGGGAACCACTTCGGTGTACTTGACGTTCATGCCGATTTTAAATGCCCAATCTTGGAACACTAAGTTCTTGTAGTTCATGTCGAGGGTGAGAGTGTTGTTATTCTCGCCCACCTCGGCGGTGAGATCGGCATTGATGCTGGTGTATTCCTGCAATTTTTGCGAAAACTTTGCCGCAGTACGTAAAATCACATCCTTTTCGGCGGCGGGATCGGGCTCTGCTACCGATTCTGCAGGCAGGTTGTATCGATAACCCGGACCGACTTCGAGGCTGAGTTTGGTCTTATAGGTACTGATGGCATTAAAACCATAACCCGAAGAAAGGGTTGAAATTTGGGTATAACTACCGAACTGATCCCAAGTAAAGTCACCACGGCCAAAGATATAGCCCTTAGTGAGTTTATAGTTGCTCTGCAATTGGAGTTCGTACTTCTCTGAGGTGGTTTGGTTTTTCTCTGAAGCAAAATACGCTTTTAGCGTGGCTTCTTGTTTTGTTTGCTTGGCATCGTAAATCAGCTGGGTGCGACCATTAAAACTGCTCGACTCGGTATTGCCCGTGTTCAATTGTAAGCCGGCTTCGACTTCTGCAGTAAAATCGCTTGGCGGTTCCTGATAATCGGGAGGTACAAGCGCAAGTGCCGGAAAAGATAGGCAAAACAAACTCAAAGGGGCGATAACTTTTAGCATTGCTCGTAACATTAGTCTGGGTTCTTGAGTGGCTGATGTTTGATATCCGAATAGGGGTGAGGCGTCATCATACCCGTATTGAGGGTTGAGGCAAAGTTATTGCTTGAGTTTCGCGTCTGCTTTCTGTACTATCTCGCGCTCGAATCAGTCACTATTTTCGTTCCTTGCCTCCACTTGGTCTGACTGAGCCAATAACGAGGCTACATAACCGTAAGGAGCAATAAATGCGTCATTACGAAATCGTATTTATGGTTCACCCAGATCAAAGTGAACAAGTACCAGGTATGATTGAGCGTTACACCGGTGCAATCACCGAAGCTAACGGCAAAATCCACCGTTTAGAAGATTGGGGCCGTCGTCAACTGGCTTACCCAATCCAAGACCTGCACAAAGCTCACTACGTTCTGATGAACGTTGAAGCACCAGCAGAGACGATTGAAGAGCTAGAAACTGCTTTCCGTTTCAACGACGCAGTTCTGCGTAACATGGTAATGCGTACTAAAGTTGCCGTTACTGAAGCATCTCCAATGGCGAAAGCTAAAGATGAGCGCGATTCACGTCGTGGCCCAGCTGGCGACCGCTCATATGATGAAGCTAACGCTGAAGAAATCGCTGAGTAAGTTTATCTGTGACCACCAATAACTTGGTGTTGTCAGGAACCATAACCCGTTCCAGACGCTTTAAAAGCCCGGCAGGCATCGCACACAGTGTGATAATGCTAGAACACAAATCGCAGCGTTATGAAGCAGATATGCTCCGCAACGTCTACGTACAAATACAAGTGATATTGAGTGGCCCACGCTTTGAAAGCGTGGCAGACAATCTGAAAGCAGGTGTGGAAGTACAAGTTCAAGGTTTTATGACGCTTCAACAGGGGCGAAATGGCCAAAATCGCTTAGTCATCCATGCCGAAAATGTCGAATTGAAAACTTAGGAGACTGTCAAATGGCACGTTATTTCCGTCGTCGCAAGTTCTGCCGTTTCACCGCTGAAGGTGTTGCAGAAATTGATTACAAAGATATCGTTACTTTAAAGAACTACATCACTGAAAGCGGCAAGATCGTTCCAAGCCGTATCACTGGTACTAGTGCTAAATATCAGCGTCAACTAGCTCGCGCAATCAAGCGTGCTCGTTATCTTTCTCTACTGCCATACACTGATTTACATCAGTAATTGCAGTATTCCTAATCGAATATAGAGGATTTGATAATGAACGTTATTCTGCTTGATAAAATCGCTAACCTGGGTAACCTGGGTGACCAAGTTGCAGTTAAAGCTGGTTACGCTCGTAACTACCTGCTGCCACAAGGTAAAGCTGTTGTTGCTAACGAAAGCAACGTTAAAGTATTTGAAGCTCGTCGCGCTGAATTAGAAGCTAAATTAGCTGCTGATCTGGCTGCTGCTAACCAACGCGCTGAAAAAATCGCTGCTCTGGAAGCTGTTGTTATCGCTTCTAAAGCTGGTGATGAAGGCAAACTGTTTGGTTCAGTTGGCACTCGTGACATCGCTGATGCAGTAACTGCTGCTGGCGTTGAACTGGCTAAAGCTGAAGTTCGTTTACCATTAGGCGCTCTGCGTACTACTGGCGACTTCGAAGTTGAAGTTCAGTTACACACTGAAGTTAAAGCTGTTGTTAAAGTGTCTGTTGTTGCAGAAGCTTAATTACCAACTGCTTTAAACTAAAAAAACACCGCTTCGGCGGTGTTTTTTTATGGGCGCGATTTAGCTCGAATTGCTGGGCAAGTGTTTGTTTGTCAAGTATCAAGGATAAATAGGCTTAGCTACTTCATTGCAGCCAAGCCTGACGCTAAGGCTCAATACTTTATTACTGAGAACTGCGGTTAAAAGGCGCAAGCACCCGTGACAGTACGCCCTGTAGCTTTGAAATTGCAACCCCATAATTAGTGATAGGTACACTACGACGTTGGCATTCGTGGATGCGGCGAAGCATTTCATTACGATTAAACATACAGGCACCGCAGTGGATGACGAGGGCATATTGCTCTAAATCATCGGGAAAATCGTGGCCGGACGTCACGATAAATTCGAGTTGCTTACCCGTGTAGCTATTTATCCTGCGGGGAATTTTGACTCGGCCGATATCATCTTCCTGTACATTGTGGCTGCAGGCTTCGGCGATCAGCACTTTATCACCATCTTGCAATTTATCTAACGCCTCGGCGCCTGCGGCAAGGGTAGTTAAATCCCCTTTAAAACGCGCAAACAGAGTTGAGAAAGTCGTGAGTGGAATCGATGCTGGCACTAGGGCGGCGACTTGTTTAATCGCCTGAGCATCTGAGATCACCAGTTTGGGGGGGACGACGGATAATGCCTTTTCGAGTTCTGTTTCTTTCACCACCATTGCGATCGCGCTGCGATCCAATGTTTCACGTAGGATTTGCACTTGCGGCAGGATCAAGCGCCCTTTAGGGGCCGCCATATCGATAGGTACGACGCAGAGAATAACGTCCCCTGCTTGATAGAGGTCGCCCGCTAGCAGGGGTTCTTGCTTATATTCCGCGGGAGCTAAATCGATAATCAGCTGCTTAAGCATTTTGGTCGCAAGGCCTGTGGTGGCAGAGACCACGATAAAGGGCAAGGATTGCTGTTGGCAGAAGGCGATATCCTCGGCTTTAGGTGTACAGATATCGGCTTTATTGAATACCACCAGTATCGGCATTCGCATCTGCTTTATTTCGTTCACTAAGGCGATATCCGATGGATAAAGCCCTTGTTCGTCCACCACCAAGAGTGCCATATCGGAGCGGAACAACACTTTACGAGTCGCCTTTACCCGCATTGCACCTAATTCTCCGTCATCATCGATACCGGCCGTGTCGTAAAAGGTTACTGGCCCTAGGGGCTGCAGCTCATAGGCCTTGGCCACGGCATCTGTCGTAGTGCCCTTAATATCGGACACAATGGAGATTTGTTGTCCTGCGATCATATTGAGCAGAGAAGATTTACCTGCATTGCGTCGACCGACTAAGGCAATATGGTAACGCATGCCCCGTGGTGCTGATTGGCTCTGGGAATGCTCTTGTGGATTAATGCCTTGACACATATTGGCTCCTTTTGGAATCACCACGGCTAAAGGAGGGGATTAGCCCATGGCTTTGAATTTGCTGGCAGACTTGCTTAAGTCGCTCTGCTGCAGGATGTTGTTGCTGGTTTTTTCCCGGATAGATGCTGTAATCGGCACTCACTTGTGTTGGGGTGAAGGAGGGCATAATCACATTGCAGCCTCGCTTTAGTGCCTGTTCTCGGGCGCCTTTTTCTAGGGCTTCGAGGGAGCTGGTCGCAGGGATATTCGCCCCAGGATTCATCAGTCGCAAAATAGCGCTCACTCGATGACTCTTAAGGGCGCTGCCATTGGGCGATGTGGCAAATGGAGTTTGCGCATGGGCGATAAAGGGGCCGCAGGCCAGCATATCGAGCTGCAACTCCGATAAATGCTGAATATCACACGCTAAAATCGCATCAGTCATTCCCGGTAAATCGACAATAATCCCTGAGCCAGTTTGATATCCCAGAGACTTAAGATAATTGAGCCTTGCAATGCGCTCGTCAAAATTGGCTTTAGGGCGACACCGAGCAAAGAGGGCGCGGTCGAAGGTTTCCATCTTGAGTAAATAGCGATCGGCACCCGCTTCGCGCCATTTTTCCAGCTCTTGATGTTTGCGATCACCCAGTGACAGAGTGATTGCTAAATTGTGGTGACGTTTAATTTCAGTAATAAGGGTACTGATACGATTGCCGCTGTAGGTAAAGTCATCTCCCGATTGCAGCACCACAGTACCTAGTCCCAGCTCGGCTATGCTATCCACTGCGTGAAGGATTTCTTCGTTCGAGAGCCGATAGCGTGTTACCTGTCGATTTTCGCTGCGTAAACCACAGTAATGGCAGTGGTTACGACAGTGATTTGAAAACTCAACAATGCCGCGTAAATACACCTGTTGATTAAATTGCAATTCAGTGGCGAGCTGGGCGCGACTAAATAGCCATTCATCGTCTTGCCCCTGAAGTAGCGAAAGGATTTCGGCATAGGAAAACGCTGTGGGCTTAAGCAAGGTCGGTTTAACGGACGTTGGCTGAGTGACTGGCGCGGGCGGGTTAGAGATCATTAGTTACGCCCTTTATCTAGCTCAATCAAGCTCTGATACCAAAGATCGCCCACTGCGCGGCGGCATTCTTCAACATAACAGCCTAGGGCCACTTCTACCGCTGAGTTTTGCTCACTGGGGACGCCAGTATCAAACCAATCGATTAAGCTGTTTGGTGCAAGGCCTAAAGCAAGGATGTCAAACTCCAGCCAAAGCCCCTGAGCTGAAGTGGTATGGCTATGGGCGTAGTGGCCGACAAAGAGTCTATCGCCAATCAGCAATATAGGTTGCAGTGGTAGCGCTTGGGTCGAAACTAAATTGACTGTCTCAGGAAACTGCTTTTTAAGCTCGGCGCACCAGTGGCGGGAAATATCATATAGCTGCTCAACCTCTTGCAGCGGCATCTCGGGCCTTAGGATGGTGGCAAACTCATCCCGCCATAGACGAGTGGGCTCAAGTTTAATGAGGGTGAGTTGCTTTAAGCTGGCGTTTTGTAGCCGCTGCAATAACAACTGCCCTACGGCATTATCGGCAAAATTACTGTAAATGGCCGCGTGTAGCACGATTTCATCAGCGCGTTCTATCGCATTGAGTAAGGCGCTAGTGTTAAGGCCGAAATGCAACTGCACGCCGAGATCTGAGAATAGATAAGATGCCATTTATAGATAGATATCCCGTTCACCCGCATCGGTTTTTTGCAAGCAGCCGCGCACATTGCGCGCCCGTGACGGGCTCATTTTAGCCAGTTCTCGCTCTATCAGCGCATTGCCAGCCTCGCGAGTCTTTTCACTGGCGTAATCGTTCAAATATTCCTTAAAGGTGATCAAGGCATTGGGCTGGCAGAATTTGCCAATAAACTGCTGTTTGGCTAATCCCATAAAGTGATCGCCAGTTCGTCCTTTGCGGTAACAACCCGTGCAGAAAGAGGGAATAGCATCTGAATCAGTCACTAGCTCATAAATAATATCGTCCATCTCTCGTTGATCACCAAGGCTGAATTGCTCGGCATCATGTTGATTTTGTTTGCTGTCTTGATAACCACCCGGTGCGGTACGCGAGCCTGCGCTGATTTGTGAAACCCCGAGTTCTAACAGTTCTTTGCGCAGCGCCGCACTTTCCCGCGTGCTCATAATCAGCCCGGTATAAGGCACGGCAAGGCGAGTGATGGCAACAATGCGCTTAAAGCAGTCATCATCGACCTCATAGGGCGGTTTTTCACTGATAGCCGAACCATGTGCGGGTTCAATCCGCGGGAAGGAGATAGTGTGTGGGCCAACGCCACAATCTTTTTCGAGCTGCTGAACATGGGTGAGCATGGCGAGCAGCTCAAATCTATGATCATACAGGCCAAAGAGCGCACCGATACCGACATCGTCGATTCCTGCTTCCATCGCCCTGTGCATGGCGTAGAGGCGGTATAAAAAGTCGGTTTTTTTACCTTTAAGATGGACTTGGCTGTAGGTGTCTTGATGATAGGTTTCTTGAAAGCATTGATAAGTGCCTATCGCCGCGGTTTTAAGTTGCTTAAAGTCCTCCACACTCATTGGCGCGCAGTTGACGTTGATACGACGAATTTCTCCGCCCTTGCCCTGCTTAACGCTGTACATGGTTTGAATACTTTCAACAATGGCCTGCACGTTATTGCGTGGATGCTCGCCATAAACGGCAAGGATCCGTTTGTGACCCATTTCTTCAAGGATCGTAACCTCTTGGCGGATCTCATCCTGTTTTAAGGTTTTACGTTTGAGCTCATGGTTATCGGCGTTAAAGCCACAATAACTACAACTGTTGGCGCAATGGTTGGATACATACAGCGGCGCAAACATCACAATACGGTTGCCGTAAATGGTGTTCTTAATCTCACGGGCAACGGCAAAGAGTGCTTCATCCAGGGCCTTATCTTGGTTTTGCAGCAAAATGGCGGTCTCGCTAATGCTTAAGCCTTCACACTGGCGCGCCTTGTCGAGAATGGCGAGGACTTGCTCGCGACTTGGATTACTGGCGTCTTCAATGGTCTGCCAAATCGCTTTATCGTCGATAAAGCTGACGTTGGGATTATAGTCAGTGACGGTAATGGAATGATGCTCGTGTGTGCTCATGGTTATCTATGCCCTTGAGTATGAATGCGAAAATGCGGCAGTTGTGTGCAACTGCCGCTGGAGACTTAGCTATTTGCTTGTCAGCTGTTCACCATTAGTGGCGACGGGGGCAATTTCATTTTTAACCCACAGAGGGGTGTACTCAGCGGCATCATGGTAGGGCACATTGCCGTGGATCATCATGGCTTTGAAATCATCAAAGCGGTACACCGCGAGGAAAAGATGCACGGGTAAAAAGGCGGTTAACACTAAGCCTGACACTAAATGAGCCTGACCTAAAAACCACACTATATCCCGCGGCGCAGCATGGGGGATAAGCCATAGCACTAGACCAGAGAGGATAAGCACTGTGCCGCCAATCAGTACGCAGGCACCAAAGAGTTTTTGGCCTGAGTTGTATTTGTTCATCGGTGGAATAGGCACTTTTTTACCCAGTAAGAATTTCTGTGGGTAGCCGCCTAACACCATAAACCATTTCACATCGCGCCCTGAGAAACTAAACACACGTGCGATAAACAGTACCACTCGATCGAATGCCATGATGGTAAATGCCACGGCATCGAGGGCCATAACAATCCCTGCAATAATGTGCACATCATAGGTTAGCTGCATACCTTCTTGGGAAAGCGGTTTAAAAAACAATAACAAACCTGTCGCGGCTAATGGCAAAAAGCTGAGCAGCAGGATGTAGTGGAAGATCCTGACGTTTAGCGGATGTTTTAAAATGGGTCTCATATCATGTTCTTGATGCATTTCTCATCTCCAATCAAGAGCTTAATTTGGTGCGATCGACAAAGTGGGTGTGTAGCAGCTCGTGGGACATATGTCCTAATGGCTCGCCACCGAACTCTTTGTAGTACTTTTCAACTGCGGGGTTGGCGTGGCTGACACGTTTTTTCGCTAGGCTATCGTCCTTATATAACCCTTGGCTTCTGGCCTTAATGTATTCATTACGGCGCTCAAGCTTGCTGGTGAACCAGCCGATAGGGATCGCGAGCGCAGCCACAAACGCGGCGCCGACAGCCATAAATTTACGGCGTGACAGAAAGAAACTGTCCTCGGCAAATAGGTGTTTTTTCTTGTTCATTTCTGTTTCCCGTTAAATGTTACCAAGCCATGAAGAGCCTTTACCCTCAATAGGTTGACCTCCACCGTTAACGCAACCACCTGCGCAGTTCATCACCTCAATAAAGTGGTAGGGAGAGGTGCCTGCCATCACATCGCGCAGCACGGGTTCGATGTTGTTGCCCATGTCGTGCACTACGGCGACATTTACGGTCACATTCTGCTTAAGCTGAGTATCAAACAGGCTGACGGAAGCAGATTTGACGCCTTTTAGCCCGCGTACGGGTTCAAATTCTAATTTGGCCATTTCAGTACCAGTGAGCACCTTGTGGGCGGTACGTAATGCCGCTTCCATCACGCCACCTGTGGTACCAAAGATAGTGCCCGCGCCAGTGTATTCAGAGAACAAGCTATCGCCTTGATATTCGGGTGTATTAGCGAGGTCGATATCGAGCATTTTGAGCAATTGAGCCATTTCCCTTGTGGTCAGCACGGCATCAATATCTTGGTACGAAGGCGTGTTAGCACCATGTTCCTGATGGTATTGCCAAGCCGAGTTAAATTCAGGGCGTGAGGCTTCGAGTTTTTTCGAGGTACAAGGCATCACAGAGACGGTGAAAATATTCTCCGGCTGCATTTGATACACCTTGGCGCCGTAAGTTTTGGCAACCGTTCCGGCCATTTGCTGGGGCGATTTGGCGGTTGACAGGTTGGGTAAAAGTGCAGGGTAGCGGGTTTCGAGGTAGCGTACCCAGCCCGGGCAGCAGGAGGTGAACTGCGGCAATGCACCTGCATTTTCTTCACCTTTCACATTGGCATGGAGGCGATGAATAAACTCACTGCCTTCTTCCATAATGGTGAGATCGGCGGCAAAGTTACAATCAAAAATCTTAAAGCCCGCCTGATTCATGGCGCCATAGAGTTTACCTGTCACCAGTTCGCCCGTGCCTAAGCCAAATTCTTCACCAATCGCCACCCGTACCGCAGGGGCGATAATGCCAACGACGGTGGTATTCTTATCGGCGAGTTTTTTAATCACGGTTTCAAGGGCGCTGTGGGTTTCTTCAATGGCGCTAAAGGGGCAGTTGATTAAACACTGTCCGCAACTTAAACATTTATCTTCATCGATAGAGTGCGCTGCACCCGAGGCACCATTAATGGCGTGGGTTGGGCAGAACTGTTTGCAAGCATCACATCCTTTGCATTTGGATGCATTAATCTTGATCAGCCCTTGGATTTCTCCTGGTTGATAAGTTGTCGCTGTCATAGAATTTTGCGTTCCTCATTTTCAACCTGAATTATATTTTCAGTGTTATTTAATGTGTTTGTTAAGTGCTTATGTTGACGGTTACATTTAATTTGTGAAATTTTAGGCGGTTGGATGATAGGAAATTGAACCTATGAAAAACATGATGGTGATCAAGTTTTATGGTTTTTGATAAAACAGGTGTTTTTAATAGTTTTATTTGCGTTTTTTGAGTTTTTTTGAGAAATAAAAATAACAATCTTGGTTAGTTTTATAGTGGTGATTTTTATATTTTTTATTTAAATACAGTATGTTATTTTTCTTTTTGTGTTTGCCTACCACTATTTGTGATGTTTTAAAGGCTTAGATTGAAATTTGTTGGTTAATGTGGCTTTTATCACTGGATTTTATTTTTAGGTTGGACAAATTGTCCATGTGTAGTCTTGCTTTAAATAATACTAATTAAGACGCTTTGATTGAGTTTTTGGTGAATTGATAATGCGGTAGATCACAAATTGATAAATTACATAAAATAAAAACCGTCCAAGGAATATTTCTTGGACGGTTTTTAAAGATGCTTAATTTATATTGATTAAATTAAACGGTTCATATTAGTTAATTCCATTATCATTAATCATGACAGATTAATAATAATTAGTTTCTTACTAAATCCAGTTCTTTAATCAGATTATCGGCATGGTCAACTTCATCCATCATCCATAGGATATAACGAATATCCACGTGCACGGCACGGGTGATGGTGGGATTGAAGAACCAATCCTTAGTAATCGCTTCGTAGGTGGAGTCGAAGTTAAGTCCTACAAGTTCCCCTTTGCCGTTAAATACGGGTGAGCCTGAGTTGCCACCTGTGGTATCTACGCTCGATAAGAAGTTAACTGGTACTGAGTTGAATTCTTCTGGCTTGTCCAAACAAGAGAACAGACGGCAAATCCAGCCACGGGGATCTTGGTAGACAGATTTCACTAAGTGATCGCCAAAACGTTGCTCGTGAATCGCATCGAGCAATTTTTTCGGGGCATTATAGGGCTCAACACCAGTGTGCTTAGCTACAATCCCATCAAGACGTGTAAATGGCTGTTTGTACAGCGCATCGCGGGATTGATAACCATCGACCATACCGTAGCTGATGCGTAGCGTACCGTTAGCATCGGGATACACTGGCCAGTTGTTGGCTTTGTAGTAGTCGATAACGGCTGCCATGTAGGCTGGGCGAGCGGTAGACAATTTACCCGCAAGGATTTTTTCTGCTTTTTCCTGGGCCATATTGGTGTCATACAGCGCGACAGCGAGGCGGATAAACGGATCGCTGCTGGTTTCAAAGGCCTTCGCATCAGCATCCATCCACGCCAGACGTTGCGCTTGGTCTGTCAGAGTGGTCAGCGAATACAGGCCGTCGAGTTTAGCCTCTAGACTGACGTTTTTATCGTCCAAATTCAGCATATTGTCTAAGGCCGCAACACGGTTTGGCTGCGATAAATAAGCATTTAAATCTTGTAACCAGAGGGTTTTATCGACTTTAACATCAAAACTAGAGTCGATACGTTTTAAGCGCGAGCTGAACATGGCTAAGTCGCGCTCTTGGTAACCGATTTCACGCTCGGCATCACTCTTTTGCTTTTCTTTCGCTAAGCGGTAGAGGTTGTTGGCCGCGGTGAGCAGTGTGCTCGATTGGGCGTTGGTGAAGTAATAATTGGTTTGGGTTTGCAGTTGCTGCTCCGCCAGTAACACTTCTAGTTCGCTGATAAGATTTTGATTAAGGCTAGAGTTTTTCTTTAACCAAGCCAGAAAGTCATCTTCACGTTGCTGCTTAATGCCGACGATATCTGTGGCTTTAAAGCCAGCCAGCAGACCGTTGAGCTTTTTCATCCGGTTCGCCATAGACGCCATATTGCCCGCATATTTAATCGCGATGTCGGCATCTTCCTGACCCATGGCTTCGATAGTATCAATCTGTAATTGATAGCGTTTTGCCTGAGTTGGATACACCCAATCACTGGCAAATTTAAGCTCGCTAGTGAGATTGTAACGGTTGGTCGTGCCAGGATAGCCTGCCACAAACACGCCATCGCCGGCTTTCACGCCATCGGCGTTCACTTTTAAATAGCTTTTGGGCGTATAAGGAATGTTATCTTCGCTGAAAGCCGCAGGTTTTCCGTCTTTACCCACATAAGCCCGTAGGAAGGCAAAATCACCCGAGTGGCGTGGATACTCGTAGTTATCAATATCACCACCGTAACCACCAACACTTTCAGGTGGTGCATACACTAGGCGCACATCGCGGATCATCAATTGCTTGATGAGGTAATATTCCAAGCCATTGTGGAAGCTGCGAACGTTACAGCGGTAGTTATCATCGGCTTCACAGCTTTTGATTAAGGCTTTACTGTGATTCTCAATCTCTTCGTAGCGTTTTAGTGGATCTTGGCTTAAGTCTTTGGTTACCTCAGCGGTGACATTGGTCACGGCTTCGGTGATGTATAAACGCTCATTGGGACCGGCCGACGGTTCTTTATCCATTGACGTGGCTAAAAAGCCTTGTTCGAGATAGTTATGCTCTTTCTTAGTGTTATATTGTATCGCCTTGTAGGCACAATGATGGTTTGTCACAACTAGCCCTTGGGGCGAGACAAAACTGGCGGTACAATAGCCCAGCCCGACAACGGCGTTCATTGGATAACTGGTGAGATCGGCCAGCTTGTTTGCGGGAATATCAATTCCACGCGCGCTGAGTTTGTCTGCAATAGAAGGCATTTGATAAGGTTGCCATTGCCCTTCATCGGCTGTTGCAATGCCAGAGGTCAGTACTAAGGCTGCAACCAATGCAATACGCATGTTCTTTCCTTATTTTTAGTTTGAGTATCCGTTGGGTGAGATAACAGGCCAGTGTAAACCACCTGTTTGCTTGACGGGGTTTTATATCATATTTTGTTAAGTTGTTGGAAATCGGGAGTGTTAATGTCACAACAAGGTGCTTTTAAGCCTAAGAGTAAGCCAAGGGATTTGCAGGTCGATAGCCTCAAGCTACCGCCGCATTCAATTGAGGCTGAACAATCGGTATTAGGCGGCCTCATGTTAGACGCCGACGCTTGGGATAAAGTGGCTGAAACCGTAGTGAAGGAGGATTTTTATTCTCGCTCGCACCGGATGATTTTCGCCGCCATGCACCGTTTAGTCGAAACAGGCCAACCTATCGACTTAATTACGGTTTCTGAACAGCTTGAGCTTGAAAACCAACTTGAAGAAGCTGGCGGCTTTGCCTACTTGGGCGAGATTGCCAAAAACACCCCGAGTGCGGGCAACATTGTTTCCTATGCTGAAATTGTTCGCGAGCGCGCAGTCGTGCGCGAGATGATCCGCGTTGCCCATGAGATTGCCGATGCGGGTTATAACCCTGAAGGCCGCGATTCCAGCGCTCTACTCGATTTGGCCGAGAGCAAAGTCTTTAAAATTGCTGAGCAGCGCACCAATGCTAACGAAGGCCCTGAAGGCATCAAAACCATTCTGGAAAAAACCGTTGATAAGATTGAGCAGCTCTACAACAACCCACACAATGGTGTAACCGGGGTATCGAGTGGCTTTACTGATCTCGATAAAATGACAGCAGGCTTTCAATCCGGCGACTTGATCATCGTGGCGGCGCGTCCGTCGATGGGGAAAACGACCTTTGCGATGAACCTGTGCGAACAGGCGGCGATGAATGAAGACAAGCCCGTGCTTATTTTCAGCCTCGAGATGCCCTCAGAACAGATCATGATGCGTATGTTGGCCTCTTTAGGGCGCGTTGACCAAACCAAAATCCGTACCGGACAACTCGATGATGAGGATTGGGCGCGGGTATCCTCGACCATGGGAATTATGCTTGAGCAAGGCAAGATGTATATCGATGATGGTTCAGGCTTAACGCCGACCGAAGTGCGCAGCCGTGCCCGCCGTATTGCCCGCGAGCATGGCGGATTATCGATGATCATGGTCGACTACTTGCAGCTGATGCAAGTGCCGGCATTATCGGACAATCGTACCCTTGAAATTGCTGAAATATCTCGTTCTCTTAAGGCATTAGCTAAAGAATTAGAAATCCCCGTTATCGCACTTTCCCAGCTTAACCGCTCGCTCGAACAACGTGCCGATAAACGCCCTGTGAACTCGGACTTACGTGAATCAGGTTCTATTGAGCAGGATGCGGATCTCATCATGTTTATTTACCGTGATGAGGTGTATAACAACGACTCTCCCGATAAGGGCACGGCGGAAATCATTATCGGTAAACAGCGTAACGGCCCCATTGGACGTGTGCGCTTGACCTTCCAAGGCCAGTTTTCCCGTTTTGATAACTATGCTGGTCCTCAGTTTGAAGAAGATTAATTCCCGGTGTTAGAAGATAAGCAAAGCTTATGTATTCTTTTTATTTCCAGACTTTTCCAAATAGACAAGGCAAATTTTGAAACCTTTTCCTCGAGCAGAAATTAGCAGTACTGCACTGCAAAACAACCTCGCCGTTTTACGCCAACAGGCGAGCAGCAGCCAAGTGATGGCGGTGGTGAAAGCCAATGGTTATGGTCATGGATTATTAAATGTCGCTCATTGTTTACATACTGCCGATGGCTTCGGCTTAGCCCGTTTGGAAGAGGCATTAGAACTGCGCGAAGGTGGTATTAAGGCGCGTTTATTATTGCTGGAGGGCTTTTTTCGCAGCACCGACTTACCTTTGTTGGTGGAGCACGATATCGATACTGTGGTGCACCACGAATCGCAAATCGAGATGTTAGAACAGGCAAACTTAACGAAGCCTGTCACCGTGTGGCTAAAAGTCGATTCGGGGATGCATCGTTTAGGGGTCACGCCTGAACAATTCACTGCGGTTTATGCTCGTTTGGCAGCTTGCGAAAATGTTGCCAAACCTGTTCATTTGATGACCCACTTTGCCTGTGCCGATGAACCAGATAATCATTACACTCAAGTACAAATGCAAACCTTTAACCAGTTAACTGCGGATTTACCTGGGTTTAGAACCTTAGCCAACTCGGCGGGTGCGCTTTATTGGCCTAAAAGCCAAGGGGATTGGATCCGTCCAGGCATTGCGCTCTATGGCGTATCTCCTGTCACAGGAGATTGCGGTGCGAACCATGGTTTGATCCCCGCAATGAACTTAGTCTCACGTTTGATCGCGGTGCGCGATCATAAAGCGGGTCAACCCGTAGGTTATGGTTGTTACTGGACAGCCAAACAAGATACTCGCCTTGGCGTTGTCGCTATTGGCTATGGTGATGGCTATCCGCGGAATGCGCCTGAAGGCACGCCTGTATGGATTAATGGTCGCCGAGTGCCGATTGTTGGCAGGGTATCTATGGATATGTTAACCGTAGATTTAGGCCAAGATGCGGCGGATCAAGTCGGTGATGATGTGCTACTTTGGGGGCAGGCTTTACCCGTAGAGGAGGTGGCCGAACAGATTGGTACCATCGCCTATGAATTAGTGACTAAACTGACTCCAAGAGTAGCTGTTTGCCTAGCATAGTTTGCTCAAATTAGAATGACAAATCGGCGCTAATGCGCCGTTTTTCTTTATTTAGCATACAGTTAATAGATTTACTGATTTGGCTATTAGGTTCGCTCTAGTCGAGCAAAGCGTACTCGTTACAGCCAACCAAACATCCAATGTTTTCCTACAAACTTATGATATTTAATTAATTTTCGAAGCAAACTTCGATAAATGCAGTTCCGTAAGAACTGGTAAATGGCATGATAATTTTGGTGCCGTTGGCTTTATGGGAAATTGTATGCCCTTGACCTGAAACGACCATTGGTGTTGCCATTTCGAATTCGTAACCCTTTTGTCCTAAAAGATTTTTTGCGCCCCCCGTAACCATATTAGTGATTTCACCCACCAGATCGGTTACTTCTTCATTTATTTTGCCGGGGTTTTCGCCCAGCATATTTTGCATGATTTGCAGTACCAGTTTTTGCTCAAACGTAATTGAAAGTGAGCCTTTGGTTTGTGGCCCAACCATACCAATCAAACCTGATACATCGCCTTTGGCTAAGTTGTCAGTTTTGATTTGGGGTTTACCTGGCGTGAGCTCTAGGCTGGCCATGGTCGAAATAACATTGAGCAGCGACTGCAAAAAAGGATTAATAAAATTGACGTTCATGCTTCAGTGTGTCCTCTTATGAACTTAAGCCTTATGGTCACCACGTAATTAAGGGTAGTCGAAAAGTGGCTTGACCACAGCAATCTTAATCACACTCTATCAGCTTAGATGACACAAATGGAAATGTGAGGTTAATTTCACGATTTTCTTGTTATTTATCGTAAAAGTCTTTTTACCAAAAGCCACGCTACAAGCGGTAAAAGAGTCGCGTATTCTGCATTCCCCCTCAATGAGTCCAAAGGCACGTATCGACCGAAAGGTTGATGATTCGAATGAGCATGCCGTTAGGCTATAGTGCGAT
>AACY020293133.1_pt1 | contig 23783 bp, 17 predicted proteins | sample 267378 | NCBI WGS metagenome assembly AACY02 (sample SAMN02954345, study PRJNA13694) | marine metagenome | biome: aquatic; feature: ocean; material: water; isolation source: isolated as part of a large dataset composed predominantly from surface... | reverse complement strand
CTTGGCGCCGCTGGCAGAGGCTCTTGTTCCCGGTAGGCGAAGTGCGGTGGCCAGCCGGAGGATCTCGATACCGGCCATCTGGGCTGGAGCAGTGATCCTCGTGCCCGCTGTCCTCATTGCGACTGCATATGGCCATTTGACCTGGCAATTCGTGGCGATCGTGGTGACGTTGTGGGTAGCGACCTTCCTGGTGGATTCCCCGGTGCCGCGTGCTCGATTGCTGACCTCGCTGGCGGTAGCGGCTGCCATGACGGTGTGGATGCCGCTGAACGTAATCGCGGTCGTGCTGATCGTCGGCTGGTTGATTGTCCTGATCGGTCGGGGCGTGCGGGATCGTTCCTGGGACCTGTTGGGTATCGCTCTCGTGCTAGTTGTGCTGGTGGGCATTTGGCAGCCGCTGCGTTCGAGCTTCACGTTCATCTTGGAGACCTCGGCTGCAGCAGGCGGGCAGGGTGCCGGCGGGGTAACAGCACTCGGTGTGTCGCGAGAGCGCGTGCTGACGTTCCTGGATTCGACGCTGCTGGCAGCCTCCGGGGGAGTCGAGACCGTGGGGCCACTACTCGCGATCCTCGCCGTGGCTGGGGCAATTGGCACCGCCGTTCTATGGGATCGCGGCTCGGCTGGTGCGGCGGCGTACTCGCGATTCGTCCCGATGGGGCTCCTCGTGGGTTTCCTGCTCGCGCTTCAGGTCCTCGATCAGTGGTCGACTGGCACGGCACCGAACTACGGATCCACCAAGTTCGCCTTCTTGGTGGCCGTGGCGGTGGCGGCGGCGTGTGTGCCAAGTGCCCTCATGTTGATCTCGCCACGGGTTGGATCCATGACCGCGGCTCGCTGGGTGGGTGTTGGCGCCGTGGTAGTTGTGCTGCTGGCCGATTCGATGCCGATCCGCGCAATCGCCACTGTGCGACCGGAGCAGTGGACACCGCCGATTCCCTTCAACAATCCGCAGAGTTACTGGTGGCCCGCCGAAGTCAACGGCAGCGGCGAACAGCCCATTGCAGGCAATCCCATTGGGTGCGTGTATCTACCGACGGGTGCTCGGGCGCCGTCCGGGATCTTGGATTCCGGACTCTCGGACCCGCAACGGGTCTACTCGTGCACACGACTGTTGGCCGGATTGGGCGGCGAGGACGCAGCCGCGCAGCCGATGGTGGATTGGCTGCGGCGCGAATGGCAGAACAACGAACGCGCCTGGGAGGGGGTGTACGGATACCTCGCCGGTATGCCCGACGACGTCTTAGATCGTCCGGTGATCTTGCTCGATGACGGCAGTAACGTCATCGGATTGGAATCGATGCGCTCCCTTCTCGACAGGCATCCTCCGGACGCTTGGTCCCAGCCCTAGGAGTTCAGCCGGCGAGTTTGGCGTTCGCGTGTCGGCGGCGGATGTCGAGGAAGACCTGCTTCATGCCAACGGGCAGCGGGGTCAGGGGCAGCCGCTGGATTGCTTGGTCGGTATCGGGTTGAAGGCGCAGATCACTCGCTTGGACGCGGGCACTCTCATGCAGACCTGAGGCGACAGGTATGCGCACCCGGGTGATGCTGTTCATCAAGGCGATGACGTGGCTCAAGGTTTCGGACTGTCCGCTGGCCACCACTCGAGTGGCCGACTGTTGGCTATGTAGTGACATGCGCGCCCAATGCAGTGCTCGTGCAGCGGCGTCGTCCGTGTGGATGTAATCGCGCATGGTGTCAAGCGGGACGAACATGGTGATGGGATCTCGGGTAACTGCTGCGAGTGCGAGCCGGGAGATCACTCCCTGCAACTTCCCAAGGTCTTGGCCTGGCCCGTACAGATTGCTTACGCGAGCGACTGCCACGGGTATCGAAGGTGGGATTTGACGGGCCGCTTCTTCCTGGGCGAGCTTGAGGTGGCCGTAGATGCCCAGCGGCCGGGGAACGTCGGTACTCGTGAACGGAGGATTCGGGGTGCCGGCGTACACACCGCCCGCCGATGAGGTGAGTAGGAAGACCCCGTTACCCCTCGGGCGTTCCTGTCGAAGTGACTGAATGAAACTCGTGAAGAGTTCGAGTTCGCGGTCGGCTGCGGCCTGGGTGCTGGAGGTAGTGGCATGACCTGCGGCCCAGGCAATGCACCAGTCTCCGGTTGTCTCGGCTGCGAAGGTACGCAGGGAATGCTGGAGGGTTTCTAGTGCTCGCTGGTTGTCGGACCAGGGGATTGGTGTGCCCTGGAACGTGCTTGGGCTCGCGCGGCCGAGAGCCGAACCGAATAATCCGCCGGAACCGATGATCCAGGTGCGCACGGGTTAGCCGTTCGAGTCTTCGTCGGTTCGTGTCTCGAAGGTGGCGGCTGGATCGCGGACAACAAGGTAGAGCGGGCGACCCAGGCTCATGTTCGTGGCAACACCCACGTACTGGGCGATGATTCCCAGGCTGAGCAGCATCGCTCCGCCAATCAGCATGAGCGCCACGAAGGTCGATGCCCAGCCGGCGATGATGATCTCGCCGGTGATTCGCTGGTACAGGATCCAGATGCTTGCCGCTGCTCCCAGCAGCACGAACAGGACTCCCAGCCAGGAAACGAAAATGAGGGGCTTGGTTCCGGAGGAAACCAGCAATCGACCGAAGTGACCGAAGAGTCTGCGGTAGCTGTAGTTGTTCGCTTCCCGGCCTTCTGCCCGACCCACCACCGGACATGTGGTGACGTCGGCAACGACCCAACTCAACGCGACATCTAGATAGACACCGGTGCCGGTGTAAGCGGCCACGCTGCGGCCGATCTCGCCCAGGATCAGCCGGTAACTGTTGAACTCGGCAAAGCCGCCATCAGAAAGCGCTCCGGCGAAGAGGCGTTTGGCGAACTTGGAACCGGCATTGCGCACGGCACTGTGCGGAGGTGGGTTGGCTGGGGTTCCGTAGACCAGTTGTGCGCCGTACTCGTAGGCGCGATCGAGCATGGCGCCGATGAACGCAGGATCCTGCTGACCGTCCTCATCCATCGTGACGATCCACTCGCCACCGGAGGAGGTCATGCCGGCCAAGGTCGCTGCGTGCTGACCGAAGTTGCGGCTGAGCCATACCGGCTTCACCCAGGCGTAGGTATCGGACAGATCGCGCAACGTCTGATCGGAGTGTCCTGGACCTCGATCCCATACGAGCAGGACTTCCTCGATACGGAAGGCACGGCCGGCCGGAGAGATCTGCTCGGTGGTGAGCGGTGCGATCTCCGCCATGAGTTCGGGGAGAGTGGTCTCACCGCGATAGACAGGGATAACCACGCTCACGCTGACCGACACGGCGGCAAGTCTAGGGGCCGCGATACAGCGTGACCGTGGGTCCGCTGCAGACGATCTCGGCGCCTTCTGGCATCGCGCTGGGGCTGGTACCGCGGATCGCAAGCAGGAAGTCCGGATCGCTGAAGGCATCCACGTTGCTTGTGTGCCGGATCATGCCGTCCCAGCCGGGGAACTCGCGTTGCAGACGGCCCTCGATCTGGATAGGCCCCTCTGGGGAGGACGTGACATAGAGAAGATCGCCGAGCATGAGGGTCTTCGTGCCCGGATGGGGCGCGAGGCAGTCGATCGTCTCGTTGACCACAGAGTTCATGGTGAAGCCCCAGGCGAGCGGGACCCGCACCAACCAGGCGCTGAGCAGGACCGGCAGCGTGTAGCCGACAAGCAGGCGTGCTCGACCTATCGCGGTATCTCGGTTCAGCAGGCTGAGGAGCAGAAGCCCGAAGGCGTAGGAAATCGGCCCCATGTAATAAGCGGAGATTCCCCAGGGCAGCATCTGTGCCGTGTAGGCAAGCCAGGCGAAACCGAACAGTGCGGTCTCCTTCGAGACCTGGAGTCGAGCTCTGGTGACAACGGCCCACCACAACACGCTGACGAGCAGTAGTGCGTTCATTGGCTCGATCAATTTCGCTACCTGATTCCACAGCGCGGGATTGAGTGGATCGAGCGGGTAGCTCTCGGTCACTTCCGAGGAAGTGGCGATCAGGGTACTTACTGCGAGCATGCCGATTCCGAGCACGGCACTGACGATCGCTTGCGGCCTGCGCTTGTCGATCCAGAGGTAGAGCCCGTAGGCCACCAGGAACCAGGCGAAGGGTGGCTTGAAGAGTGCAGCGAGCAACCACATGGCGATGCGTGCGTTGCGCCATGGGAGTAGGAGCCCGAGGCCGATAAACGCCGCTCCACCTAACTCCTGGATCGAGATGAGGAACAGCCCCTCGTACAGGGTGCTGCTCGCACCGATCATCACGATCAAAGCGAATACGGTGAACTGCGGTGAAGACCCCAAACGCCGGTAGAAGGCGACCGGTCCGGCGATGGCCACGAGGACCATCACGAGCCGGACTACGTGCGCCCATTCCACGGGCAGCTGGTAGACCAATACCGGGTAGACCCACGCGGCTGGTCGGAAGATGCCACCGCCGATGTCCCCGCGCATCAACTGGCCGGCGCGTTCGGTCATGCCGCCCCACCAACCGTTGGCCTGGATCTCCCGACCAAGGAGGATCACCTGGCCGGGATCATCGACCGTGGACCATTCCCAGTCGATAAGCAGCCACGCGATGATCAAGCCGCCGATTACGGCAGCGATAGCCAATTTGACCGACCGCGGCAGTGGAGCGGGCTTGGATTCCCGATCTCGCACAAGGGACCTGAAACTCATGCTCAGCCCCTTCTGATCGATGCCCGATTCTCCCGTCCTCACGGACCCGGTTCAGGAGTCTAGGGTTGCGCGCTCTAGAGCCTGCTTGAGTCGCGACACATTCCTCGACCAATCCGCATCGGCCAACACTCGATCGCGTGCGCGCTGGGTTTGGTCATCGATCGATGTGTCGTCCAGGGCCGCATTCAATCCACGGGCGAGATCCTGGGCGTTTCCGGTCTGGAACACGTGTCCGGTGTTGCCCTCTCGAATCCAGGCGATGTTGCCCGGGGTATCGGAAACGAGAACTGGTGTCCCGCATGCCATTGCCTGCAGCAAGGTGACGGACGTGCCGTCCACCTCGCTTGCTGAGACATAAAGTCTCGTTCCCCGGAGCAAGGCAGGTAGATCGCTTTCGGGAACCGAGCCGATGAAGTGCGTTCGCTCGTGGATGTTTCGTTGCTGTGCTTGCCGTTTGAGTTGATCGGTGAGTGATCCCGAATGCCCGATGATCAGGTGAATTGCCGAGTTTGAATCGGCGATGCTGGCGAAGCCGTCGATGATGTCTGCAACGCGGTAGAGAGGTTCATGCGCACGCAGCGAAAGAACAGTGGCAGCGCCCGTAGGTACTCCCCACCGGGTGAAGTCCTCCTTGGGGCCGGTGGGAGAGAAGGCCGAGAGATCGACACCCCAGGGGAGCCGGGTGATCCTCGTGGTGGGTACGCCAGCGTTTTCGGCTATGAGTGCCGTGGCTTCGGAATCGACGATCAAGCCTTGGAGCTCAACGAGCCACCGGGTGTCGCTCATCGTGTGGAGATCAAAACCCCACGACAGCCCTACCACCGGCGCCGCGAGGCTGGTGAGATGGCAAGCGACCGAATCGAGTGGGCCGGCTAGCACTGGGGTAGTTGGATTGCTGTGAGATTCCACGGCGCGACGAAGTTCGGATGGACTCTGCGCGTCGATGCCGAGTCGGACGATGGTCGGTTCGAAGCCAACGTCTCGCAGGGCCTTCGTCCACCGTTCGTCGTGGATTCCCCACCCCGATGTTGCGTAGATACACGGCTGCATGGCTAGTGGGACTGTAGGTCTGCCCACGCGACGGCTTCACCGAACTCGAGGTCGCGCAGGAGTTTCCGTCCCGGGACGAGGGAGACTTCGTGCGCAGGGATTGCCTCCAACGGCGCTGGTCGCAGCACCTCGAGATCGCCTCGTTGCACGATGGTTCCGGCCACGAGGTTACGAGCGGCGCGAACGCACCGACGCTGCAGGACGACGGTCTGTTGCTCGTTGTCCTCGATCTTCTTGTTGCCGTCGCCCAGGGAGGCCTCGAGGAGGCGGACATCGTCCACCATGGCGCGCCAGGTGGCCGGATCCATCGAAAAGCCGTGATCGGGTCCAACCCGGGAGGTGTCGTCGGTGAAGTGCTTTTCCACGGCGCGGGCACCGAGGGCAACGGCGCCGAGAGCGGTCACGTGCTCGGGGGTGTGATCCGAAAGCCCCAAGGTGACTTCGGGGAACAAGCGCGCGTATTGCGAGAGGACCGAAAGATTGACGTGGTGGATGTTCGTTACGGTGCCCTCGTAATTGGTGTTGCACTGCATAAGGACGATCGGCACTCCGGATTCCGTCAAGAGATCCATCGCCCGGTGGACGTCGTCGAGGGTTGCTGCTCCGGTGGCCAACAGAACCGGTTTGCCCTTCGCGGCGATGTAGGCCAGTTCCTCGAGCCAATTCACGTCACCGGAGCCGACCTTGAAGGCATTGACGTGAGGATCGAGGTGATCGACCGCCTCGAGATCGTAGGGAGCGGACATGAACTCGATGCCGATGCTTTGCGCATGGGTTGCGAGCTGTTCTGTCCAATCCCACGGCAAGCTAGCGTCTGCATAGACCTCGTAGACGGACTTGCTCCAGGTGGCCTGGTGGGATTGCTGACCGCCAAGCGAACGGAACCCGTAGTCGCTGACGATGTGCGGGGCGCGAAAGTGCTGGAACTTCGCGCAGTCCGCGCCGGCCTCTTTTGCGAGGGTCATCAGGTTCTTGGCCCGCTCGAGATCGCCATCGTGGTTGGCGGCGATATCGGCGATGAAGTAGGTAGGTTGGTCGGGCCCAACTAGCCGGGAACCGATCGGGAATGCAGCCACGACCGTGAGCCTAGCGACACTAGAGTGTCGATCGTGGGGGCTGATTTTATGAACAATCGTCACGTTGACCAGGTGAGTCGCCTGGCGTTGGGCGTTGCGTTGTTCTTCCCGTTCCTGTACTACCCGGTCGTGACGTTGTTCTGGCTCGGTGATTCGCCGCTGGGTGGTGTCTACAAGGACGCGGTAGCGGTACTGGCGGCCCTGCTGACCTTCGTAGCGCTTGGTGTCTACTTCTGGCAACGACGCTCGGACTTGGCTTGGCAACTCGAACCCAGACGGCTGGTCCAGGCGCCGGCGACCTGGTTCGTGGTGTTCCTCGGGTGGCTCGTGGTCGTGTCTCTCCTTCAGCGCGAGCCATCGACAGTGCAGAACCTCATCGTGTACACGGTGTTCATCGGCGTGGTGCTCGTAGCCGGCACGGTGGTGACCGGGTTCATGACCGTGCTGCGGGTATTCGTCTGGGTGTTCGCCGGGATCCTGATCGTGGTGGGGCTGTGGGAGGCAATCGGTGATCCGCTGCGGTCTGATGTGGGGTGGCAACTCGGCGGCCCGCGGCTCTACGCCTCGTACGGGATCCTCGCCGTGGTGGGACTCTTTGCGATCAGCATGAACACTTGGCTGCGTTTCGGCCTGGGGGCTGCGCTCTTCGCCGGTGCGGTGATCTCGAGTTCGCGTTCGAGTATGACCACGCTGCTGGTGGTCTTGGTGGTGGGGCTGATCATGACGGCGCCGTCCGCCTGGCGGCGGCTTGCCTGGGTGGCGCCTGTTGGTTTGGCCTCGTTCATTGCCGCTCTTCAGTTGCCGTGGATTCGGGCTCATATGGCGGTTAGAGGCATAACCACTCCGGGGGCACCCATCGATGATTCCGGACGCGGGCGGGTGTGGATCCCGACCATCGAGTCGTGGATCGATCAACCTGTTCTCGGACTTGGGGCTGGCTCGAGTCAGACGGTGGCTCGCGAATCGGACTTTCCCTTGGATCATCCGCACAGCGAGTATCTGCGGATCCTGCATGATTCCGGGTTGATCGGCTTCGTGTTCTTCGCGGCGTTCGTGGTGCTGGCGTTGATCTGGTTGTGGCCGCGGGCGGCGGGTAAGCCGCGTGGTGAGTTGGTGGTGGCGGGCTTCTTGATCGTGGTTGCCGGGCTGGTCCTGGGAACGATCGAGAACTATTTGGTGTTCCCATCGTTGATGTGGCCTGCGGCGGTGTTCCTAGGACTGGGCTTGGGTGCGGCCCGGCGGGATGGTCAGTCGTGGTTCGATGCCCGCCGCAAGGTTCGGGCCGCTTCGAGGGAGAAGACCGAGTTACCCCAGAGGTAGCGCTTCGCCAGACGCCGTGGTTCGCGGGCGAATCGGTAGGACCATTCCAGGCCGGAGCGCTGCATCCAGCGGGGAGCCTGGGGTGTGGTCTCGGCGAGGAAATCGAAGGCGGCGCCCACGGCGAGGGCCACGACCGGGATCGAGTTCGCGAGGCGTTGGACCTCGCAGTCCTGTTTGGGGGTGCCGAGGCCTACCCACACGTGGGTGGCTCCACTGGCCGTGATGCGCGCGTCGCGTGCCTGCAGTTCAACGCCGGTGGGTGCTGCGAAGGGAGGGCTGTCGGTGCCAGCGATGTTCGCGGCGGGAAATCGTGCTCGGATGCGTTGGGTGAGGCGTTCGAGCACCTCCGGGGTGGAACCCAGCAGGAAGTGACGTGGACTGTCCGGTTGGGAGCGCTCGAGTGCCATGGTCATGACATCGGGGCCGTAGACGCGCTGCCACTTTTGGGTTAGGTGCGGGTAGGCGCGCTTGCCGACCCAGGTGATCGGAACGCCATCGCTGAAGACGTAGTCCGCGGAGTTGAGCAGGTGCGCGTAGTGACTATTGCTGCGGGCAATGGCGACGTTGTAGGCGTTGGCGAAGTGGACGCCGATCCCCGGGTGGCCGCAGTCGGGGAGTTGTTCGTTAAGCGCAAGGACGAGGTCTACGGCATCGGTCAGCGGCATGACGGAGAAGTCCACGTTGCCGATGCGTTCGCGCGTGGTCATCGGGTTGCTTCCGCTGAACGCATGCTTCCGCGGGCGCGTAGGGAGGCGTAGGCCACACGGCGCAGGTTGGTGCTCACATGCCGTCCGAGGGTGGCCCGTGCGCGGGCTGCTGATGAGGGGCTCGGGTGTTGCGTTGCGGCATAGGCATCCTGCCAGCGCTTGGTCTGTTGGAGTTGCTCGCGGGCGAGGCGGGTAGACCAGGAGGAGTCGCTGACCCGGAAAGCGCCGATGGATTCGTGCCGTAGGACGACATCCCCTTGCGGCGCGATCTTCTGATACGTCGAGAGGTCCAGCATGAGCGGATCGGTGTCATCCCACGGCATCGCGTCCCGAAGTGCCTCGGTGCGGAACAGCACGGCGAGCGGTTCACCGAGAATGTTGGTGCCCTGCAGGTAGCAGGCGCGCAGGACCTCGTGGCCTGAGGCCTTCGTGGCCTTCTTTGGCAGGCCGGCGAGGCCGCGCCGGTGGAACAGCACCCGGCCGCGGGCATCGACTATGTCGCGTTGGGCGATGGCCATAGGTGCGCTCGGGTTGTCGGAAAGATCGCCGACCTGGAGTTCGATCGCCCGCGGGTAGATGATGTCGTCCTGGCACACCAGCTTGGTGAACTCTCCGCGCGCCTCGAGCGAGGCAGCCGTCCAGTTCTGGGCCGCGGACGTCCCCTTCGGCATCTGCACGAAGCGGATGCGGGGATCCTCGATCGAGGCGAGGTAGTCCGCGCTGGCATCCGACCCGCCGCCTTCGGTGAACACGAATTCCAGATTCGGATACGTCTGATTGCGCAGCGCATCCACGAGCACCGGGAGGTGCGGCATGCCGTTGAAAACCGGCACGACCACGGATACCAGGGGCTGCACGGAAGTTAGTATCGCGAACTGTGTCCAAGGAGCATGCGGTGCGTTCTTGGACGCGTGTTGCGGTAGCGGGAGTGATCGGCGCCCTGCTGGCGGGAGCCGCCTCGCTAGTGCTGGTGCTGCTGAGCATCACCGGTTCGGGGAATCCACGGGCACCGGAGTATCTGCCGCTGGGCTGGTCGGCCACTTTGGTGCTACTGCTCGTCGTGGGGCTTGCTGCGGCGATTCGTCGGGTGAACCTGACGACCACTCGTGGGGTTCCGTGGCTGGTGGGCGGGCTTTCCTTCGCTGTCTCGTTCCTACCCTGGTGGGGTCTGGCGGGGAACAACCCGGATCTCGGCACGCTCATCTACCGCGGGCTGCGGGTGCCGCAGGGAATCGTCCAGTTCTGGGATCTGTCCCTCGTCCTGGAGAGCATCGATTGCGCTCGCTTCGGATTCGACATCTATGTCGACAACAACGGCTGCCTACAGGATGCATCGATATACGCGCCGGGCATGGTGTGGCTGCAGTACGTACCCGGACGGATCTTCTCCGAGGCCAACGTGCAGGTTCTCGGGGTGGCGATGATCGTCATTTCGTCCTTGGTGCTGCTGTGGCTGGCACGGCAATCGCAGGGGATAGGACAGCTGCTGCTTGTTGTAGCGGCGGTCGGTGGGCCGTGGCTCCTGCTGCTGGAGCGCGGCAATGTCGATGCGGTTTTGCTGTGGGCGGCTGCCGCGGCAGTGCTGCTGGTGCGCCGCTGGGATTCCCTGGCGGTCTGGAGCGTGGCCGCGGCGATCTTGTGGCTGGTGGGGACGTGGAAGTACTACCCGTTCGCGCTTGGTGTGATGCTGCTGCCGGTGCTGCGGCTGCGCCGCGGCTGGATCGTGCTGGTCGGATACGCAGGTGCCACGTTGGCATACCTCGTGGCCACGTGGGACAACGTGCTGCTCAGCCTGGGTGCCAGCGGGGAGATGGTGGACCTCGGTGATTATGTGGTGCTCGGGCGGGTTCCCGTGGTGGCGCGGATGCTCGGCACCGATGCGGCTGCGGGCGGGTGGCAGTTCGGGGATTTCCTGCTGCTGGCCTTGGCGCTGCTCGCGGCGGTGGCCGGATTCGCGGTCGGACGGATCATCGGTACGCGGCGCCCGTGGTTGGCGATGCTCGCAGCGGGCGTAACGGCGATGTATCTCGCGAGTGTGCTGATCGCCGGATTCGGGTACGCCTACAAGGCGACCTTCCTGCTGCTGGCCGTTCCCATGCTTTCGCGCCTGCCGGCTTCCCGATCGCGCGTGGTGGCCTCGAGTGGGCTCGGTGCGTTGCTGCTGATCGGGGTGCAATCTGTGGTGGTGTGGAACACCGTGTTGGCCACCCTCGCTGGCCTGTTGGCGGCCTCGTTCGCGCTTGGCCTGGCGGGTGCGGTGTTGTGGAGTGCGAGTGTCGGGGCTAGCGCGCGGGATACAAGCCGGCGATTGGCTGCGCGGGCGTGAGGGGGCTACGGGCTCGGCTCAGCGGGCTGATTCCCGGGGCCGGGGGCATCGCCTTCAATCGGGATCGCTCGCGGTCCATGCCGCAATCGCGGGCACCGCGGGGTGGCTACCGGGCTATGTCCTTTCGTGAACGCGAGCCGCATGTGGTGGTGGTGCCGACCGAGGGGCCGCAGTTCCCCGACTGGCGTCCGGGAACCCGGAACTTCTACTACGAGGCCTATCGGTCTGCGCGCGAGGTGCTGGGAGAGCAGGGCGTCAGCGTGCTCGATGTGGCACCGGGAGAACCGCACGAGAAGTGGGTTCGCCGGCTTGCCGATCTCGTGCAGGACACGCAGGCCACCCATGTGATCACCCATGTGGAACACGATCCGGGATCGCCGGACTCGTGGCACTGGGATGTGGCCTGGAATCGGCTAGCGCCAGCGTGGGACGGGGTACTGCTCGGGGTGATGTTCGATTCGGCCTTCGATCTGGTGACCATGAAGAGCCGGCGGTTGGCGCGGATGTCCCCGAACTTCCTGGCGGTGGATATCTGCATGCCGAGCACCGGGAGTCTGGTGCGAGACCGGGGGGAAGTGGGCCCGGTGACGATGCCGGTGTCCCGGGAGTCCCTCGCGCTGGTCCAGGAGCGTCTTGCGGATGTCTCGGTGGAACACGACATCTCGTTCATCGGTGCGCTGTATCCGTACCGTGTCGAACTCATCGAAGAGTTGCGTGCCCACGGTGTGGACGTGGCGGTGAACCCGCACCGGTCGGATGCGACCCACGATTTCGCCTCCAGCCGAAGGGATCAGCCGCAATGGCTGGACTACATGGCCGGTCTTGCGGCCAGCAAGATGACCGTGAACTTCTCGCGCTCGAGCGCCGGGAACTTCGAGCAGCTCAAGACGCGGGTAATCGAGGCGAACCTCGCAGGGACGTTCCTGCTGACTGATGACCGTGACCGCACCCGGCTGTATCTCGAGCCGGAGGTGGAATACGGATTCTTCGGATCCGTGGCTGATGTGCCCGCGGTGGTCGATCGCTGGTTGTCCGATGATTCTCGGCGTATTGCCGGCGCCCGAGCGGCGCAGGTGAAGGCCGAGAGCATCGCAGTGACGGACTTCTGGGAGCGGATCGACCGGGGTTTGGCCGCCCGGGGGCTGCCGGTAACGGGTGCTGGCTAGGTAAGCCGCCGGAAGCCGGTCTGGGCCGGTCCGTCCGGCAGGGCTGCCTCGAGGGCGTCCTGATCCATGTTGGCGAGTTCGGTGAAGACCGGTGCGAGTGCGGCGAAGTAGCCCTCGAGGATTTCGGGAGTATGGGCCACGCTGGCGTAGAGGTTGACCCCAGTCAGGTAGCCCTGCTCGAGCATCCGGGCGGTGATCAGGGTCCGAACGGCGATGGGGTCGAGGCCGCTGACAGTGAAGTTCGCCAGGGCCGGCAGCTCGCCCACGGTGATCTCGAGGTTGGATTCGTCTGCGAGTTGCAGCCAGCGGTGTTGGACCTCGGTGCCGATCTCGTGGACTCGGTGCGGTGCGTCCTCCTCGCGCATCACCGTGAGGGCGGCAAGGGCCGCCGAGGGGCCGATCCGTTCGGTCCAGAAGGTGCTGGAGATGAAGGTTGCCTGCGCGGCCTGCATGACCTCCTCTCGGCCGATCACCGCGGTGATGGCGTACCCGTTGCCGAGGGTCTTTCCGAAGGTGGCGATATCGGGGTCCACGCCGTAGTGCAGGTGAAGTCCACCGAGGGTGCGCCGGAAGCCGGAGGTGCACTCATCGAAGATGAGCACTGCGCCGTGCTTGGTCGCGAGCTCGCGGACTCCCTCGAGGAAACCCGGTGCCGGCGGGGTGGAGCGTTGCGGCTCGAGGTAGATGACGCCGATGTCCGGATTCTGCTCGAGCAGTGTTCGCAGACCCTCGAGATCGTTGTAGTGGAAGGGGATGGATGTGCCCGCGAGGGCGCGGGGCACGCCGTTGGGCTCGAGGCCGGGGAGCAGGTGACCGTCGAGGGAATCGTCCTGGGTCAAGTTGGCGGCGAGGTACCAGTCATGCCATCCGTGGTATCCGCAGAACGCAATCTTGTCCTTACCCGAAGCTGCACGGCCGATGCGTACCGCGATGGCGCAGGCCTCGCCGCCGGAGCGGGCGTAGCGGACCATGTCCGCCCACGGGTGCAGCGCGATGAGTTCCTCGGCGAGGTAGACCTCCTCGGGCGCGTTGAGGGTGGACAGGTTGCCCTTGTCGATCACCTCGCGGACCGCGGCATCGACCCTCGGGTGGGAGTAGCCGAGGATGTTGGTGCCCACACCCATGAACCCGAGGTCGAGGAAGCGGCGTCCGTCGAGGTCCCAGACTTCACAGCCTTCGGTGCGCTCGAAGTAGGCGGGCCAGCCGGCCGGCAGGTACATCTCCGCGCGCTTGGACAGCAGGAGCGAGCCGCCAGGAATCAGTTCCTTGGCGCGCTGCCATAGATCGCTGCCCCTAGACACCCGCCCAGGGTAGTTGCCTCCAGGTGGATGCTGAAGCGTTGCCTTCGACTGTGGGAAGGGCGCGCGAGGGTAGTGTCGAGCAACGCAACGGGCGGATCACCATCGGAGGGCAGCCATGCTGGACATTGCCTTCCTGCTCGCGTTCGCGCTGCTGCCGATCGCGATCTGGGGGGTATCGCGCAGCGTTGTGTTCGCCACGGTGGGCCTGATCCTGGGCTTCGGGATTGCCGGCAACCTGGTGCAGACCCTCATCACACTGGGTGTTTCGTGGAACGTCCGCGGGTTGCAGGTGCTGGTGCTCGTGGTGATGGTCGTGTTGCTGGTGCTGGCGCGGGTCCGTGCGTGGGCTGCGGATGGCTCGCTGCGCTGGCAGTTCGTGTCAGTGGGTATCCCGGCCCTGGCGATCGGGGCGGTGCTGATCGTCATTCGCCTGATGGCACCTGAGGATCCCGGTGCGCTCTCGGCAATCGGGTACTTCATCAACCACCCCATGGCCGAGGACAACGCCAAGTGGTTGCACCTGTCGGCTCAGATCGCCGATGGCCGCAGCATCTCCTTCAACGGCTATGCCGGCGGTCCGCTGCTGTTGATGATGGCGACCTTCAGTCCGCTCATCGCGGTGCTTTCGATGATCTTCCTCGGCGGGGTCAACCAGGTGGCGGTGGCCGCGAACACCGTGCTGGCCGTGCAGTTCTTCCTGATCGCGGCGGTGCCCTTCGCGCTCGTGCCTTTCGTGAACGGTCGTCGAAGTGCAGCAGGCACGCTGCGGCAGGTTCCGGTGGCTGCGTTGTGGCTGGGCGCCGCTGTCCTCGCACTGGCCAGCGCGGTGGTGACCAGTTACGGCCATATCTCCCAGCAGTTCACCTTCATCGTCCTCGCGTTGTGGATCGCTGCGTTCCTTGCCGGTGCTTCGCGCTGGGTGCTGCTGGCCACGTCCCTGATCGTCGCCACCTCGGTGAGCGTGTGGGTGCCGCTCAACGTGCTCGGCTTCGCGATCCTGGTGACCGCCGTGGTGCTGACGGTCCGCGCCCGCTGGTGGGCGGGGCTTGGCCTGACCATGGTGACTGCTGTCGTGGCCTTCGATGCGATCGTCTCGAGCATCGTGTATCTGCTGGGGATCCAGGTCCGGCTGCCGGTGCCCGGGCTGGAAGGGCTCGGTGGGCTGGTCGGCGGCGATGATGGCGGATCCGGGGCCCTGGTGCCCTCGGAACCAGGGGAGTTGATTGCCTCGGCGCACCTGTTCCGGGCGCCGGGGGCCACGGAGCAGACGAGTTCGGTGCTGGCGCTGCTGGCGGTGACCGTGGCGCTGGCGAGTGCCTGGTTCCTGGTGAAGAAGCTCGGGGTCGAGGGACCGCGGGCCGCGTGGGCGCTGGCGCCCATAGGGATCTTGCTGGGCTACACGCTGCTGACGACCGTGGCGGATGCGCTGGTGACCGGATCGGCGCCGAACTATGGGGCGATCAAGATGGCCTTCACCGTGATCGTCGCGATCGTGGCCGCGGGGACCCCGCTTGCCGTCATGGCCATCGATCCAGATGCCGATGGGATGTCGGTGCTTCGTTGGTCGGCCGGCTCGGCGGTGATCGCCGTGCTGTTGCTGGATTCGCTCGTGCCCCGGGCCTTCTCGGCTCTCTCGCCGTTGCTATGGAAGGGCGTGGATCCGGCGGCTCCGGTGTATTGGTCGGCCGCGGAGGTCCGCGACGACGGCGATCAGCCGATCGCGGAAGGGCCGATCGCCTGCCTGTTCGCACCACCGGAATCCAGCGAACCGACGGCGCTGCCGCTGGGCCAGGAGTCGTACTCGTGCACGCGACTGCTGATCGGGCTGTCCGGTGAGGAGGGCGCGGCGAACCTGATCGGCGATTGGCTGCTCACCGACTGGCAGAGCCAGTCGCAAAATTGGGCACAGTTCCGTGACTCCATCGAGTTGATCAACCCGGACCTGCTCGGGCGAAGCGTGATCTTGATGCGCGGGGACGGAACTCTCGCGGGCCTGACCACCCTGGGCGATCTGATCGATAAGAACCCGTTGCCGTCCTAGTCGGTGGTCTACCGGCGCGAGCAGACCGTGGACACGCGTCCCTCGACGCAGATGTAGTCGCTAGCGATGAGGTCTGCCACTGAGCGGGTGAACGCGGCGAAATCCTCCGGTTCGTTCGCGGGAGCGAAATCGCGCGGCAGCAGCAAGACCTCGGCATTCGGGAAGCAATCCAAGGACTCCTGCAGCAGTTCGGCGGACTCCCACGGACGCTGGGCGATGTGTCGGCAGACCAGGTCCCATTCCTCTAGGCCCGGTGAGCGTGGCAGGCCGCCGCCTTGCACGATCGCGTAGGTCGATGGCTCGGCGCCGGCGAACAGATCGGCGGAGTAGGGATCTCGCTCGGTCATCGATTGCCAGGTTCCTCGCCAGTTGACCAGCGAATCGCGGTAGCCGGTGAGGTCCGGGAGCCCGGTCAGGGCAAGGGTCACGAGAGCGGCGAGAGCCGTGCTCGCGATGGGACGTGCGTGACGACGTGAACCGAGGCTTGTGAGGACGAGAACGATCGCGAGGGCGGCGCTGACGCCCAGGACCTGGGCATGGTGGGGGAACTTGCCGATCGCGATGATCAGCAGTGCTCCCGTGGCGAAGGTTGCGGTGGTGAGTTGCCACAACTGATTCGTCCGCCAACTGCGGGCGGTCACGAGCACGATCACCAGGATCGTGATGGCGGTGATCAGGACGTGCGGGTCCGTCAGCACGGCGAGGCGTTCGGACACGATGGCGGAAGCGTTCGAGCCACCGGTTTGGGTGTTGGTCTGCGCGTACGTGAAGTTCGCGATGAGCGAATCGACGTACGGGATGAACTCGGCGCGAAGAAGGAGGATCACCAGGCCGGCGGCCAGGACCGCGCCAAGCCCGGCGAGGGCCCTGGTCACGATGTCCGGGCGGCGCTGATGGAAGGCGATCACGGCGATAGCGACCAGCGGTATCGGCAGCATCGAGAGCTTGAAGAACCACAGGAAGCCGATTGCCACTCCGGCCAGGAACCCGCGCTGGCGCGTGAACGCGGCGATCGCCGCGAGCGAGAGCGCCACACCGGGCAGGTGGGTTGTCCCCGGGAAGTAGTGGAAGGGAATAAGCACCAGCGGAGTCAGGATGCCGCCGGCGAGGAACGCCCAGGTGGGTTCGAGTCCGTAGCGACGTGCGATGGCGTAAACGGCGATCGCCGCGATGAGGAACCACGCGACTTCCAGCGCCCATAGGGCGGGCTGTCCGATGTCTTGCAGCAGGGCGAGTGAGTAGTAGACGAAGGGATCCTTGTTGTCCCAGATCTCCTGGTAAAGGACATCTCCTGCGTTTAAGCGACGAGCCACCGCGAGGAAGGCGGCGTAGTCGCTGAAGGGCCAGGGCTGGACCCGCAGGATCACTACGAGCCAGGCCGCCAGCCCGGCGATTCCGAGAGAAGCCCAGGCGAGATGGTTCCTCGTTCGTGTTCCTTCGGCCGTGCTCATCGCGGTGGCTATGGCCGACGCACCAGGAGCCGGAACTTCCGTAGGAAGGCACTCGCCAGGACCGAGGCCGGGACGTAGCGGCTGAGCGTGACGCTGGTTGGTTCGTCGGGTGCGATGTCCGGCCAGATGCGCGCGAAACTGGAGTTGATCACCAGACCCACGTAGCCGCGCGCCACATCGTCGAGGGTGGTGCCGCGCAGCGCGTACTCGGCGTGCTGGCCGTCGTGGTGCAGCATCTTGATGAAGGGTTCGCGTATCGCGATCGGGATCACCTGGGACTTCTGAAGCCAGAAGTTGTACCAGGAGAACTCGTAGGGAGCGATTCGGATGAGGTCTTCATAGGAGTACCCGTGGGGCTCCATGAAGTCCTGCTTCAGCGAGCGAAGGACCGCTGCGGAGAAGACCTGGTGGTTGTGGCAGGTGAGGAAACGCGGATCGTCGAAGCCGAGGGTTTCCTTGATGCGGATGAGGTGCTGCTGCCGGCTTTGCCACTGTTCGGCGAAATAGCGGGCGTCGGTTTGCAGATCGTTGTCCTCGGCGAGTACCGAGAAGGGCGTGTCCGCATCGAGCATGAAATCGGCGCGGGCGAAGGGGCGGACGAAGACCATGTCCGAGTCGAGGACCAGGTAGTCGTCGTAGATGTCGAGTTCCCAGAAGGCCAACTTGACTATCTGCTGGTTGATGTAGCCCAAGCGCATGTCGGCGAAGGCCTCGGTGGCGAGGTAGTGCTGGAGGGCGCTTTCGTCGAGCACCGTGATGTTCGGTCCCTGGAGGCTGGCGAACAGTTCGGTGTCCTCGGGTGGGACGACGATCGTCAACGGCAATGAATCGTGGTTGAACTTCGTGAACGACTCGACAAGGCGAGAGGCGATCGGGAAGTCACCGCGGTAGGACTTCAGCATCATCCCGAAGCGGTGCACCCGGGAAGTCTAGATGGGCGCGTTCTTCGCTCGGTTTGGATCGTTCGTCGTGCTAGGCGCCGGTGAGGTTGATGACCTGCGCGTACCGCTTCCACTCGAAATTCGGGCCCTGGCAGTCCGGTCCGGGGGCTTGCACCTCCACGGTGGCAACGCTCGCACCCGCTCCCGGGAGCGTGAGATCGAAGGGGACGGGCGCGTCTGGATCGGCGATGACGGTCTGGCGATCCTCCACGCCGTCTGCGGCCAGGATCACGGTGATGGGTCGGGTTCCGCACTCAGGGGCTTGCACGAATCCCCGCGCCCGGGTGACCGGCGATTCAGGGCGGGTGGCGGTGAGGGTGAAGACGCTGCGCGGTGCCTTCATCCACCACCAGGCCTGCTCCATGTCCGTTTCCCGCGGCTGTGTGGTCTCGGGATCTGCGGTGACCATGGGCTGGTGGAAGAAGTCTTCGGAGCGTTCTAGGGATGCCGGCTCGATATCGGTGATGTCGAACAGCAGCCACTCATCGTCGAAACCGGTGGCCACGGGCGCACCGAAGCGCGCCTCGAGGTTGCCGGTTATGTCGGGCAGGCGTTCGGAGATGAAGGCGCGGGTGTCCAAGTGGATGGCGCAGAAGTCCGCGGTGCGCATGTTGGCCACCTGTTCGTCGGTGGGTAGTTCTGCTAGCTGGGCGGACCAGATGCCGGCGTCGGTGTTCTTGACCGCGCCGTAGGTCCACTTCTTGCCCGGGTTGGTGATGGAGGTCCAGAAGTGGTCGTAATCGTTCACGCCGCGGACTGTGCCGCCTTCGGGGTAGACCATGGCGGGCAGTTGCAGGATTCCGCAGTTGTCGGGAATGGCGGCGTTGACTGCTTCTCGGTATTGGTTGGCGGCCTTGGTGATCTCGGCGGCGTCTTCGATGTTGTTCGCGTAGGCGCTTCGGAAGGGCAGCACGGAATCGATCGCGGTGAGCGCTAGAACGATTGCGGCGATCGGGATGGCGATGGTGGGTCTCGTGGCTGCACGGGTGCGATGGATCGCAGCGGCTGCGCCTAAGAGGAAGAGCAACAGCAGTATCGGTGTCCAGCGGTTCCAGGCGCGGATTTGCGCGGTGACGGTTCCGGCGAACAGGTAGTTCAGGCCCCAGGGGATGAACCAGGCAAGAGTCACCGCGATCAGGTAGACGATGAAGTTGAGCGTCACCAGGCGCTGGTCGGGTGCTGTCGAGGCGTCCTTGAGGGTTCCGCGCCGAGCGCGGACGATCAGGGCGATCACGATGGTCAGCAGAGCTAGTGCGGTGATCCAGGTGCCGTGGTTGGTGGCCGCCCTACTTTCGCCCCAGCCGCCGGCGGCGATGGCTTCGGTGACGGCTGCGTTGTAGGGGCCCAGACCGGGCAGGCTGCTTTGCGGGATCGGCAGTAGTGCCACGGCGAGATTGCCGGCGAACACGACCGACTCGTATGGCAGACGCTCGCTGAGTTGCGCGAGGGGAGCATCGGCTCGGGTTGTCAGGATGCTGGGGAGGAAGCCGATGATCGCGAGGATCGCGATGCTCGCGAACGGGATGGCGTCGATTGCCAAGTTCTTGAGTGTGGCCTTGTGGGCGAAGCGCCAGATGAGCGCGGCGGCGCCGAGGATCAAGGTGAAGGCGACGTAGTAGACACCGGTCCAGGCGGTGATGACGATCATCACCGCGAAGGTGGCGAGGATCAGCCACTTGGTCTTGGGCCTCGTGCTGGGTTTTCGGAGCTTGCCGATGATCTGCTCGAAGCGGCCGGAGCCGACGAGGAACACGAAGGCCATCCCGGTGACCGCGCTGTAGAGCGTGGATAGGTAGGTGTGGCCGAGGGCTCGGCCGAAGTGGTAGGGCAGCAGCGAGAAGACCACCGCACCGGTGATCGCCAGGGCGCCGGTGAGTCCGGTCATGCGGAACAGGAAGTAGGCCAAGAAGGCAACGAGCGGGAAGGTGATGAGCACCAGCAGGTTGATGCCGAGGAAGGGGCGTCCGGTGATGGCGGTGATGATCTGGGCGAAGGTGTTCTCGGTGATGTCGATGCCGGGGAAGTAGTTGAGGTTCATCCCCAGGGGGTAGCCGAATTGATCGGTCACGCGGTAGCGAAAGCCCTGCCAGACCTCGGCGTTGATGTAGGTGGAGAGCATGTCGCCACCGGACCAGCCGGTGGCGATCCACCGGAGCACGGGCCCGAAGACCAGTAGCGACAGCGCGGCAGCGATCCCCGCGGCGATGCCGGCTTCGATGACCGCCTGTCTGCGGGTGATCGCACGATCGGCAGTGCGGGTGCCGATCTGTGTGGCGGTCATCGCTCGATCCTACGGGGGTGTTTGGTACTCACTGCCGGATGAGAAAGGGGCTCTCGGGGATGATCGAGGTGAAGCCGAAGGCTTCGGGATTAGCGAGGAATTCCTCGAAACCATCGAGAGAGGCGTAGTCCGCTTGACGTACGAGGATTCCATCGAAGATCGCGTTCACGTTGTTGGCATCGAGCAGTTCGGTGAAGGTCGTGGCGTCTTGGCCGGGCTCGAGGATCTGACGACCGTTCGTGAGGTACAGATCCAGCGGACGCTCGGGGGTGAGGATCCGCCACTGTGTGCTCGCAGTGTTCATGGCGCGTAGTGATGCTGCGAAGGGCTTATCGGAATCCTGATTGTCGGTGAGTGCGACCACGTTGATGATGAAGGTGGCCACGCCGACCAGTGCAACCAATAAGCTGGGAAACCAGCGCAGCCACGATGCGTTGCCGAGTCGATCGAGCAGGTACCCGGTGGCGATGATGAGGCCACCGATGAGGAATGTCAGGTAGTGCGGGCGCGGGTAGATCACGAAAGTGGACACCAGCGCAGCGGCGAAGGTGATGAGTGTGATGGCGAGCGCGCCACGCGATGAGCGTGCCGTGATCGCGCGCCAGATTCGTCTGATCGTCTCGCGAATCGGGACCGCTGGTCGGATGAGCGCGAGCGCGAGCGAGACCACCCACACCAGCGCGGTGGCCACTCCCAGCGCGTTCTGCGTCCGCGAATCACCACCGAGGCCCAGGAAGTGTCCGCCAGCGGAGAGAGGCAAGGTGATCGTGTTCCGGGCGACATGCGTAGCGAAGGCCCCCGGGTTGGTAGCGGCGGCCGCGGGGATGGAGGAAGCGCCGGGGAAATCGCGGCCCACCACGTCCGCATCGATCTGCCAGGGATCGTCGGCCTCGGTGGCGAATCGCAACTCGTAGTGCTGCTCGAATGCTTCCCAGCTGCGGGTGCCGAGCTCGGTGGGGTTGCCGTATCCGATGGCCAGTATTGCGGGGATGGCGATGATCGCGGCCGCGGCGCCGGCTGCTGCCCGAGTGGTGATGCGGTGCTTGGTGATGGCGATCGTGAGTGAGACCGCCGCCACGATCGTGACGATGAGGGCGGGCCAGACAAATTCGGGGCGGGTGGCTGCGGCGAGCCAGACAACCGCAGAGGCAGCGGCGTAGGCACCGGGGCTTCGCCATCGCCAGGCGATCGCCAGCGCGAGGAGCAGGAATCCAGCCGACGGGCTCGATACCCCGGGCCAGACGTAGGTGATGGGCAGGGCTGCTGCCACGAGGCCACCGGCCAGCGCGATGGACGGGCGGGTGAACAGCCGCAGGCTCCACCACACGGCCAGCACGAGAAGTGCGGCGGCGCTCGCTCGTCCGGCGAAGTACAGGTCGATCGGATCGCTGAAGAAGCGGCCCAGCAGCCAGTACATGTCGGTGTAGAGGGGGTTCCACTCCCACCCCGGCTGGCTGCCGAACCCGAGGGTGAGGCCGCGCTCGAGGTACAGCGATTCGTCCCAGAACCGGATGTCCTCTTGCCGTAGGGAGGACGTGACTGCCAGTACGACCACGGCGATCACGGATGCGGCGTCCCAGACTCGATGAGGCAAAGGGGAATGCACAGGGGCTGATGCCGTCATTGAGTTACCCCCGCGACCCGCCACAGGGTGAGTGTGCCGCCCGGGTAGGGCTCGATTCCTTCGGGCAGGATGCGGGCATCTTGGTAGGCCCACTCTCCTTCACAGGCGGAGTCGGTAACCACGTGCTGTACACCTGCGGCGGCGAGTTGCGTCGGATCGCTCACGGCCACTCGGCCAGGATCGAGAAGACGGTCGAAGGAGTCCTTGCGCTGTGGCCAGGCGAGCCCGCGGTTGAAGAACGCAACAGGGGCCCCGGTTGCCAGGCGCACCTGCTGGGGATCGGAGCAGGCGCTGGTCAGGACGATTCCGGACTCCGGCCCAATGAGGGAACCGAGTGCTCGGGAGTAGTCGTCCTCGGCGGCGATCACGCCCTCGAAGCGGGCGTAGTCGCGGAAGGCGAAGGCGTCTACGAGCGATATGCCCCAGACGATGGCTGCGGTGACGCTCAGAGCGACGATGCTGCGCGTTGACCTGGGAGGGATGGCAGGGGTGCCTGAGCGTCGCGACCACGCCCACGGCACGAGCACCGACGTAGTGAGCAATCCGATGATCGAGTACTGCAGCCAGAACCGGTAGGGCTCCTGCTCGAAGCCCCATAGATCGTTCGTCGACATCACGGCTGCGCCCGTGACGAGCGCGGTGACTGCGGCTAAGGCGGCTGTCGTGGCAGGGGTGCGCGGTCGCGGCAGAGCCGCCACGATCACAAGTGCCATCAGGGCCAACAAGGGAAGGGCACCGAGCAGTGCAGGTCCGATGTTGATGCCCAGGTCCTCGGTGCTGGCCTGTCGGTAGCCCAGGAAGTCATCGCCGGCAGCCAAGCCGATGGCGGTGCGCAGCACTTGGGGTGCGGCGGCGAGGGCGAACACACCGAACGTTGCCAAGGTAAGGCGCGGGTGGGCGCGCACCAGGGGCCAGCAAGCCGGCAGCGTCGCGAGCAGTAGAAGCCCGAAGAGTGGTAGTGGCCCGGTGATGCTCGCGACGGTCGGTCCCAGCACCAAGACGAGCCCGAGCGCACCTGCGGAGGCGATGAGCCTGGATCGGTTCGGATGCCGGATCAGGGCGAGCGCGGCGAGGAAAGCGGCGGCCAGGGAAGTCCCGGCGAGGAAGGAATACGTCTGGATGTTGGCGAGTACTCCCAGCACAGCCGCGGAGGCCACGATGGGTGCCGCCGGCGGTTGGCTCGTTGCGTTGCGCATCGCGGTGGTCACCAGCCAGGTGAACACGACCGTCACGGTCATCACGCCGACCGACTCGGCGTTGAGGGTAAACAGCGTTCCGAACGGCCCCCAGATAACGGCGTGGTAGCCCAAGGGAGTGAACCAGTAGTCCGCCCCGAACGTGGAGAAGGTGCCGGTGGCCAGGGCGAGTCCCGGTAGCAGTGGCGTTAGTGCATTGCCGCTCAGCCGATAGCCCAGCAGGCCGATCACCGCGACGGCGCCGCCGACTGCGCTCAGCCCGAGCACCTGCCATACGGCGTAGACCGGTGCTCCAGTCACCAAGGCGATCAAGCCGATCAGGTAGTACCAGCCGCTCGGGTAGTAGCTCACGCCCGTTTCGGTGAGCGGCTCGACGAAAGCGAGATTGCCGTTCGCAACGGTCGTCGCGATGGCGGCATAGGAAAGTTGATCGTTGGGGAAGTACCCCCGGAATCCCTGGAGCCATGGTTGATCCGCCAGCGGTCCGAGCAGCAGCCACAGCACAACCCCTTGGGCGCCCACGAAGGACGTCACCAGTGCAGCGACATGCAGGCCACCGTGGGCAACTGTTCTCGGCATCACGATCCCGTCTCGGCTACCCGTGATCGTACGAACGCGCCGGATGCTGCGGGTGTTCACCACTCAGGTGGGGAAGGATGACC
>AACY020295739.1_pt1 | contig 23886 bp, 19 predicted proteins | sample 267378 | NCBI WGS metagenome assembly AACY02 (sample SAMN02954345, study PRJNA13694) | marine metagenome | biome: aquatic; feature: ocean; material: water; isolation source: isolated as part of a large dataset composed predominantly from surface... | reverse complement strand
AGACGCATCCTTGGCTGGGGCGCGGGGGTCAGCCGGTGCGGTCGACGACGTAGTCACACAGCGCTGACAGCGCATCCGTTGCCGGACCAGGCGGCAGATGCGCCAATTCCCCGCGGGCCCGATCCGCCCACGCCCTGGCCTCATGACGCGCAGCAGCGATCGCCGGGTGTCCCCGCAGGCGATTCAGCACCAGGGCATGTTCGCCATCGTCCTCGATTGGCCCGATCAATGCTGCATTCAACACGTCATCGTCACCATCGCGCAGTGCCATCAGCGCAGCGAGGGTCGGTACCCCCTCGCGCAGGTCAGTTCCCGGCGTCTTGCCGGATTGATCCGAGTCGCTGGTGATGTCCACGAGATCGTCGGCTAGCTGGAAGGCGACGCCGATCTGCTCACCGAACCGGGTGAGGGTGTCCACCACCGGTTCCGATGCACCCGAGAGCATCGCCCCGAATCGACATGACGTGGCGATCAGGGAGCCGGTCTTGTCGGCCAGAACCTGCAGATGATGAGTCACCGGGTCATCGCCATCGACCGGTCCCACGGTTTCGCGGATCTGCCCGGTGCACAGTCGCTCGAAGGTCCGAGCTTGGATCCGGACTGCCTCCGGGCCGAGATCGGCGAGGATGTCCGAGGCTCGAGCAAAGAGGAAATCGCCGGTCAAGATCGCAACCGTGTTGTCCCAGCGAGCGTTGGCCGACCGAGCACCTCGCCGCAGATCCGCCTCATCCATGACATCGTCGTGGTAGAGGGTCGCTAGGTGGGTCAGTTCGACGACCACCGCGGAAGGGACGACTCCCACTGCCTCCGGGTCGCCGTATCGTGCTGCCAGCAGCACCAGGAGCGGCCGGAACCTCTTGCCACCGGCATCGACGAGGTGTCGTGACGCCTCGGTGACGAAGGGATATTCGCTGCGGACTGAATCCCGCAGGAGCTTCTCGACCTGCTCCATGTCACGACGCAGATCCTCCGCGAGCATGCCATCGATGCCGAGACCGGCCAGGCTCGCGTAGTTCACCGTGAGGATCCCTTCCAGAAACTGTCGATGTCACTCTCGACGGTACTACCGAAGGAACACATCGGCGCGCTCGACGAGGTCGAGCACAGGCTGGGGCACCACACCGAGGGCAACCGTGACTGCCGCCGCCACGGAGATCGCCAGCGTGGTGAAGGCCGAAGGGACGGCGATCACCGGGGAATCCTGTCCCGGCTCAGTGAAATACATCAGCACGATCACGCGAACGTAGAAGAATGCCGCGATAATGCTCGCCACGACCCCCACGATCACCAGGGGTGTCGCATCGCCGATGATCGCTGCTTCGAAGACTGTGAACTTGCCGATGAAACCGCTGGTCAGCGGAATACCGGCGAAGGAGAGCATGAAGAGCGCGAGAACACCGGCGAGCAGTGGTGAGCGCCGTCCCAGACCGGCCCACTTCGACAGGTGGGTCGCCTCGCCACCACTTCGCTCCCGAACCAGGCTGATGACACCGAAGGCACCGAGCGTTGCGAATCCATAGGCCGCGAGATAGAACATCACAGCGGCCACACCCTCGGGGTTGGTCGCAATCACCCCGACCAGGATGAATCCCGCCTGGGCGATTGACGAGTATGCGAGCATGCGCTTGATGTCGGTCTGGGTAAGCGCGACGATCGATCCGAGCAGCATGGTGGTGATCGCGACAACCCACAGCGCCGGCGCCCAGTCCCAGCGGGTGCCACCGAATGCGACGTAGAGGAATCTCAGCAGGGCAGCGAAGGCCGCGACCTTCACCGCTGCCGCCATGAAGCCGGTGATGGGACTCGGAGCGCCCTGATAGACATCGGGCACCCACTGGTGGAACGGGACCGCACCGATCTTGAACAGCAGGCCCACCACGACTAGCGCAAAGCCGGCGATGACCAGACCGGACTCTCCTGGATTGGCCGCTAGCGCCTCGGCGATGCCCGGCAGAGTGATGCTCGCCGAGTAGCCGTACAGCAGCGCCGCCCCGAAGATGAAGAATGCTGAAGAGAACGCGCCGAGGACGAAGTACTTCAGCGCCGCTTCCTGCGACAGCAGCCTCCGGCGACGCGCCATACCGACCATGAGGTACAGCGGCAACGACATGATCTCCAGGGCGATGAACATGATGAGCAGATCATTCGCCGCGGTGAAGATCATCATTCCCAGGACTGCGAACAGCATGAGAGGCCAGACCTCGGTCTGGGCGAAACCCCGACGTGCGAGTTCACGTTCCTCGTCGGAGCCCGGCAGTGAACTCACGCGAGGAGCGAATGCATCTCCGGCCGGGTCGACGCTGCGTTCCGCGATGAGCATCGCGGCAACGATCGACACCACAAGGATCAAACCCTGGAGGAAGATGCTGGGTCCGTCGATAGCCAGTCCACCGGTGAGCACTCGGATTCCGGCATTGGAGACAAGCACGACGAACGCCGCCACCAGTGCTGCGAAGACGATGGTCAGTTGCAGCCCACGACGAGCACCTCGAGGGATGAAAGCTTCGACGATCACGCCGACGATCGCAGCGACACCCACGATGATCATGGGCAGCAACGCGAGGTAGTCGATGCTGGGAGCAGTCAGCACGTCTGTCATGGCTGGCTCCCTTCGCCGATATCGACGGTGGGCGTTGGGTCGCTCACCCCGACGATCTCCAGGGTTCGTTCAACGGCCGGGTTGATCACGTCGAGCACCGGGCCGGGAACGATGCCGAGCACCAGGGTGAGCAGGACGATCGGTGCAAGGGAGGTGATTTCACGACCGCGCGCATCGGGCATGTCGACCATCGCTGCAGGTGCCGGTCCGGTCGCGGTGCGCTGATAGAACCGCAGCACGTAGGCGGCCGTGAACACGATGCCCAGCGTCGCGATGACACCGACCCAGATGTAGCGGGAGAAGGCCCCCAGCAGGACCAGGAATTCCCCGACGAAGCTCGCCAGGCCCGGCAGTGCGAGGGAGGACATCGCTGCGAACAGCAGGAATCCGCCGAGCACGGGGGCGACCTTCGCCACCCCTCCGTAATCGCTGATGAGACTCGACCCACCCCGGCGCATCATCAAGAAACCACCGGTGAGGAACAAGGCTGCCGTCGAAAGGCCATGCGCGAGCATGTAGAACACCGAACCGGTGCCGCCCTGAGAGGTGAACACGAAGATGCCCAGGGCGATGAACCCGAAGTGCGACATAGACGAATAGGCGAATAGCCGCTTCATGTCGTTTTGGCCGAGCGCCACGAATGCGCCGTACAGGATGCCGATGACGGCCATGGCGATCACGACCGGTGCATAGAACTGCGAGGCTTCGGGGAAGATCGGTAGCAGGTACCGGATCATGCCGAACGTGCCGACCTTGTCGAGTACGCCGATGAGGAGCACCGCGGTCGCCGGGGTGGATTCCTTGGCAGCATCCGGCAGCCAGGTGTGGAACGGCCACAGCGGAGCCTTGATGGCGAAGGCGAAGAAGAAGCCGAGGAACAGCATGCGCTGCGTGGTCGAATCCATTTCCAGCCCGACCAGCGACAGGAAGTCGAAGGTGCCCTCGCCGAGAATGCGCGCCGAGACGACGTAAACGCCAATCAGCGAGGCGAGCATGAACAACCCGCCGACGAGTGAGTAGATGAGGAACTTCACCGCGGCGTAGGAGCGTTGAGCCCCACCGTAGCGGCCGATGAGGAAATAGATCGGGACCAGCATGGCCTCGAAGAAGACATAGAACAGGAACAGGTCGGTAGCCGCGAAGACTCCGACCATGAGCGTCTCGAGGACCAGGAGTAGAGCGAAGTAGCCCTTGACGCTGCCCTTGCCCGCAGCGTTCTCCACATCGTTCCAGCCAGCGAGGATGACAACGGGCACCAGCGTCGTGGCCAGCGCTACGAGCACCAATCCGATGCCGTCGACCCCCAGGGAGTAGCTGATCCCCAGCGCCGGAATCCACGGAGTGCTCTCGACGAATTGGAAGGGCTCGGTGGAATTCGCGTTGAACTGCAACGCCATCGCGATCGTCAGGCCAAGCGTGACCAGGGAGATCAGCAGCGCGATCTGCTTGGCGAGCGTCGTCCTGGCCGCCGGCAGCAGCATCACGATGATGCTGCCGATCAATGGGACGACACCGATCGTGGTCAACCACGGGAAGTCGTTCATGACAGGCCTACCAGGGCGAGAACGCCGAACACCACGATGACCCCGATCACCATCACCAGGGCGTAACTACGGGTGAATCCGTTCTGCAGTCGACGCAGGCGGCCCGAGGCACCCCCGACGAATGCCGCGGAGGCATTCACGGCACCATCGACGATTCTGTTGTCGAACCAGACGAGGAACCGCGCGGCATACCACGTCGGTCGCACGGCGACGATGTCGTTGGTGGCGTCGTCATAGAGATTGTTACGGGCAGCAATGGTGAGCACGGAGACCTTCTGCGGTGGCTCGATGGGCACGGACTTGCCATACATCAACACGGCAATGGCCACGCCGATCAAGACGATGACAAGCGTGATCGCCTCGAGCACGGTGGTCGGGATGGCGATCGGCCTGGACTCATAACCGGTTACCGGGGCGAGCCACTCGACGATGTCACCCCAGTAGTACAGCGATGCACCAAGACCCAGCGAACCGATCGCAAGCACAATCAACGGAATCGTCATGACCGGTGGGGATTCGTGCGGATGGGCATCGTCATCCCATCGCGCTTTGCCCAGGAATGTCATGGTGAACATTCGGGTCATGTAGAAGCCGGTGATGCCCGCTGCGAGGACTGCGGAGATACCCACGATGGTGTTCTGCTCGAAAGCCGCGAGGATGATCTTGTCCTTGGAATAGAAGCCGGAGAACGGCGGGATCCCGATGATCGCGAGGTAGCCGAACATAAAAGCTCCGAAGGTGATCATCATGACCGCGCGCAACGCACCGAAGCGCCGCATATCGACACCATTGTTCATACCGTGCATCACCGAACCGGCGCTCAAGAACAGATTGGCTTTGAACACACCGTGGGTGAGCAGGTGGAAGATGGCGAAGACGTAGCCGACCGGTCCCAGGCCTGCTGCGAGAACCATGTAGCCGATCTGACTCATCGTGGATCCGGCGAGGGCTTTCTTGATGTCGTCCTTCGCCGATCCGATGACGGCGCCGATGATCATCGTGATCACGCCGATCACCACGACCGTGGTGGCAGCGAACACGGTTTTGTCGTAGATCGCGTTGCTTCGCACGATGAGGTACACGCCGGCGGTGACCATCGTGGCCGCGTGGATGAGGGCCGACACGGGGGTCGGGCCTTCCATGGCATCGAGCAACCAGGCTTGCAGTGGGAACTGAGCGGACTTGCCCGCGGCGGCCAGGAGCAGCAGAAGCCCGATCCAGGTCAGTGTCGAGTCGCTGGCTTCACCTGTTGAGGAGAACACGGATTCGAAGGTCACCGAACCGAAGGTGACGAACATCAGCATGATCGCCAAACTCAAGCCGACGTCTCCGACTCGGTTGATGACAAATGCTTTCTTTGCTGCTGCCGCCGCACTTGGTTTGTACTGCCAGAACCCGATCAGTAGGAACGAGGCGAGGCCCACGCCTTCCCAACCGACATACAGCAGCAGGTAGTTGTCAGCGAGAACCAGCAGGAGCATCGCGGCGACGAACAGGTTCAAGAATCCGAAGAAGCGCCGGCGATCGGGATCATGAGCCATGTACCCGATCGAGTAGATGTGGATCAACGACCCGACGATCGTGATGAGCAGCACGAAGACCATCGACAGTTGATCGAGTTGGAAGGCTACGTCGACCTGGAACTGCCCTGCGAACACCCAGGAATACAGCGTCTGCTCGAAGGACCGAGCCTCAGCGGATCGACCCATCATCTCGATGAGCATCGCGATAGCAAGTCCCGCAGCGATCACTACGGTGGCAACCCCGATGAGGTGCCCGAACCGATTTGTCCACCGACCGGTGGTCAATAGCACGATCGCGCCTGCCAACGGCAGGGCGATGAGCAGCCAGATCCAGGCGAAGATACCCGTCGCTGCGGATGACGGCTCCAGGATCGGAGCGACGTCAGCCGCAATGACGGCGCCGTTCCCGATCACGGCGCCTCCTCGTTCTTCACATCATCGTCCTCATGTCAGGGTCGCTGCTGCAACCATCGGTTCAGTACTTCAGCAGATTAGGTTCATCGATCGAGGCGGAGCGGCGCGACCGGAACACGGTCACGATGATCGCAAGCCCCACCACGACTTCGGCAGCTGCGACGACCATCACGAAGAACGCGACCACCTGGCCATCGAGATTTCCATTGATTCGAGCGAAGGCGACGAACGCCAGGTTAGCCGCGTTCAACATCAACTCCACCGACATGAACACCACGATGGCGTTGCGACGAACCAGCACTCCGATGGCACCGATGGTGAACAGGACCCCGGAGAGAATGATGTAGTTCTCCGGATTCATCGGCCCTCTCCCGGTGACGATCCTGGATCATCGGCAACCGGGTGGTCCCGGGGCCCCTCAGCGGCGTGGCCTTGGCCCAGCTCTGTCGTTTCAGTGATCGCGGCGGTGTCTACCGGACGCAGGTCGCCTCGCACGCGCAGGGGCTCAGGTACCGATTGTTCGGCGATGCTGCCATCTGGGAGCAGAGCCGGGGTGTCGACAGAGTTGTGTCGGGCATACACCCCCGGCGGCGCTTGATTGCCCGGGTGCAAACCGGTGCGTACCCGTTGGATCGCGAGGTCCCGCTGGGTGAGTTTGGGCTGCCACTTCTCCCGATGGGCCAACACCAGCGCGCCGACCGCGGCCACGATCAACAGCGCCGCGACGATCTCGAAGGCGACCAGATAGTCGGAGAACAGCAGGCGCGCCAGACCCTCGACATTGCCGCCATACTGGGAATTCGGACCATCGAGCCCGACCATCTGGGCACCGACCAGGGCATTGGCGATACCGGCGGTCAGCAACATGCCGAATCCCAGGCCGAGGATGATCGCGGCCCACCGCTGACCTCGAATGGTCTCCACGAGCGAGTCGGAGGCATCCACACCGACGACCATCAGCACGAACAGGAACAGCATCATCACCGCACCCGTGTAGACGATGATCTGCACCATGCCGAGGAACGGAGCGGCATTGGCGATGTACAGCACTGCGAGGCTGATCATCGTCAACGCCAGCCACAGTGCGCTGTGTACAGCTCGTCGGGACAGGATGAGACCCAGTGCGCCCACGACCGAGAGCACGGCGCAGACCCAGAACACCACGGCCTCACCCGTGCCGATCTGCTCGATCACGATGACGCCTCCCGAGAGCGTTCGTTTTCCACCACGGCCGACCGCTCCTGCTCGGGAACGGCACCGGAGACCTTACCGGCGTAGTAATCCTTCTCGGTCGTGCCCGGCACCATGTCGTGCGGTGGAGCGATCATGCCAGGCAGTAGTGGCGCCAGAAGCTCGTCCTTCGTATAGATCAGATCAGCGCGGTTGTCGTCGGCAAGCTCGAACTCGTTCGTCATGGTCAACGCTCGAGTCGGGCAGGCCTCGATGCACAGGCCACAGAAGATGCACCGGAGGTAATTGATCTGATACACCCGGCCATAGCGCTCGCCCGGGGAGTAGCGACCCTCCTCGGTGTTGTCAGCGCCTTCAACGAAGATCGCATCCGCCGGGCAAGCCCAGGCACACAACTCGCACCCGACGCATTTCTCCAGTCCGTCAGGCCAGCGGTTGAGCTGGTGACGGCCGTGGAAGCGCGGCTTGGGTGGGAAACGATCAGCCTGTTCGGGGTACTGCTCGGTGACCACCCGCTTGAACATCGTCTTGAAGGTGACACCGAATCCGCGCACCGCGGCTGGCAACTCAGGCATCGTTGGTCCCTTCCTGGTTCGCAGTCCCCGACTCCATTCCCGAGCCCGAGGACGTCACCGCACCCATACCGGCACCCTGCACCGGACGGGGGTCGGCTGAACGCGGGGTATAGGTGAACTGCTGCCCTGGTAGTGGCGGAACCGGGTATCCCCCGGCCATCGCGTCGAAGGATCGGGCAGCCTCTCGGGCAGCAGCTTGCTCAGCCTCCCGTTCGCGTTTGGATGCCCGCCACGCGAGCACCCACGCGCCCATGACAACGACAACGAGTAGTCCCGCACCCCAGAGCAGGATGTCCTCCGTCGCGATGGAGAACTCATTGCGCACCACACGTGCCGTTGCCACGACGACGATCCACACGAGCGAAACGGGGATGAGAACTTTCCAGCCGAAGCGCATGAACTGGTCGTAGCGCAGTCGTGGCAGTGTGCCGCGCAGCCAGATGAACACGAAAATGAACAACTGCACCTTGACGAGGAACCACAGCAGTGGCCACCAGCCGGTGTTGGCGCCCTCCCACAGGCTGATCGGCCACGGTGCCCGCCAGCCACCGAGGAAGAGCGTTGTGGCAAGCGCCGAGACGGTGACCATGTTGATGTACTCGGCGAGGAAGAACAGCGCGAACTTCAGTGACGAGTACTCGGTGTGGAAACCGCCGACGAGTTCGCCCTCTGCCTCGGGCAGGTCGAAGGGTGCGCGGTTGGTCTCGCCGACCATCGCGGTGACGTAGATCAGGAACGATGGCAGCAGGATGACGGCGTACCAGATCGGCTCCTGCGCAGCGACGATCCCCGAAGTCGACATCGTCCCGGCGTAGAGGAACACGGCGACGAAGGACATCGACATCGCCAACTCATAGGAGATCATCTGAGCCGAGGAACGCAGACCACCGAGCAGTGGATAGGTCGAACCAGACGACCAGCCGGCCAGGACGATGCCGTAGATCCCGATGGAGGCGATCGCCAGCACGTACAGCACCGACACAGGGAAGTCGGTCAATTGCAGTGGGGTCTGGACACCGAACATGCTGACCGTCGGACCGAAGGGGATGACCGCGAAGGCGATGAACGCCATCGTCGCCGAGATCACCGGGGCCAACCAGTACACCGCCCGGTGTGCGGTCCGCGGGATGATCTCCTCTTTCAACGCCAACTTGATGCCGTCCATGAGCGACTGCAGCAACCCGAAGGGGCCTACCCGGTTCGGTCCGATGCGATGCTGCATCCTCGCCACGACGCGTCGTTCCCACCAGATGGTGAACAGGGTCAACAGCACGAGCAGGACGAAGATCCCCACCGCTTTGATGACCACGATCCACCAGGGGTCCTGGCCGAACAAACCATAGGTCTCCGTCATGCCGACGCCTCCATCGTTCCCGCTGCACGCTCGACGCGCACGATGTCTCCGGGTCGCGCACCCAGGTCGAGCAGGATCGAGCAGTCCGGGGAGTGCATGGGTAGCCACACCGTGTCGTGTACGACCTCGTCGAGTTCCAACGGCACCTCGGTCGAACCGCGCGGACCGACGACCCGGATGAAGTCAGCATCGGCTACGCCCTGGGCTGCTGCGGTTGCCGCACTCATCACCGCCACCGTCGGCCGAGCTGTGGCGGCCAGGTGCGGCTCGCCTTCCTGCAACACGCCACGATCGAGAAGGAGTCGCCACGATGCAAGGCGCAGACCCGAATCGGCCGGGATGGACGCCGCTGTATCCGGCGGGCTCGGCCGTTCAGTAGTGGACGGTGCGTCCAGTGCCTGCAGTTCCGCGCGCAGTTGGGCCACCTCGCCAGACCCGAACGGCGCATCCATCGCGTCGGCGATCATCGCGAGCACCCGCCCATCGGACAGGGTCTGTGCGTCGCGGATCGCTGGACCGAAGGTCCGAACTCGGCCCTCCCAGTCAGTGAAGGATCCGGCCTTCTCTGCAACTACGGCAACAGGGAAGACCACATCGGCGCGTTCGGTCACCTCGGAGTGATGAGTGGCGAGTGCAACCACGAACGCCGGGCCATCGCAGGCAGCCAACAGCCTCTCGCGTGCGGGATCGTCAGCGGGTTCGACTCCGGCGATGACAAGCGCAGTCGCCGGTGCCTCCTCCCCATCCGCAGTTTCCTGCACCGGGAGATTCGATGCCGGAGAACTCGATGTGACCGCGTGGCAGATCGCAGCGGTGTCATGCCGCCCGGGATATCGAGGAAGTTCATCCGGCGACACCCCCCAGACCCCGGCGACGTCGATGCGCGCCTGCGGATCGCTGATCGAGCGCCCACCGGGCAGCAGCCCGGCTACAGCACCCGCATCGAGGGCTCCCCGCTCCCCTGCTCGGCGGGGTACCCACCCCAGTGCCGCTCCGGTGGCAGCTGAGAGTGCGGCCGCCGCCGACAAAGCTCCCGGAACTGCTGCGAGTCGCTCCCCGACGAGCAGCACTGCTCCCGGTTCGCGCAGTGCGGCTGCCAGGCCGTGATCGTCGGCGCCATCCAGCGCGGATCGCAGAAGCTGTCCTTCGGCTCCCGGCTGGCACGGCACCCAATGACCGTCCATCTTGTGCAGACCACGCGTGTGTCGCGCTGAGACGCCTAGCACCCGGGTTCCGGTTGTCCGCGCGGCTCGACGCAGACGGAGGAACACGATCGGTGATTCGTCTTCCGGCTCGAATCCCACGAGCACCACCGCCGGTGCGGCATCCAGATCGGCATAGGTGGGTCCGAGAGGACGGCCGGCGACGACAGCGGCGAGGAAAGCCGCTTCCTCATCGCTGCTGATGCGTGCTCGGAAGTCGATATCGTCGGTGTGCAGCACTGCTCGGGCGAACTTCGCATACGCGTAGGCGTCCTCGCGGGTCAACCGGCCCCCGGTGAGCACCCCGACACGGCTGTCCGCAGCGGCTAGACCACGTGCGGCGATGTCGATGGCCTCCGGCCACGATGCCGGCCGCAATTGACCGTCTTCGCGGACAAGCGGGGATTCGATGCGTCCCTCATTCAGATAGCGGAATGCGAAGCGTCCCTTATCGCAGTTCCACTCTTCGTTGACATCCGGATCGTCCCACGCCAACCGTCGCGTCACTTCTCCTCGCCGGACATCGGTGCGCAGGGCGCATCCCGAAGCGCAGTGCTCGCACGCCGTGGGTGTCGAGACGAGATCGAATGGCCGTGAACGGAACCGATACAGCGAGGAGGTCAATGCTCCGACGGGACAGATCTGGATGGTGTTCCCGGAGAAATACGAATCGAAGGGTGCATCCTCGGCGACGCCCACCTGCTGCTGCGCACCGCGCTCGAGCAACTCCAGCATGGGATCCCCGGCGATCTGATCGGCGAATCGGGTGCAGCGGGCACACGAAACACAGCGCTCGCGATCGAGCAGGATCTGCGCGCTGACATTGATCGGCTTGGGAAACGTGCGCTTGGTGCCTTCGAAACGGGACTCTCCGCGTCCTGCACTCATCGCCTGGTTCTGCAGCGGACATTCCCCGCCTTTGTCGCAGATCGGGCAGTCCAGCGGGTGATTGAGCAGTAGGAACTCCATCACCCCCTCCTGAGCCTTATCGGCGACCTCGGAGGTGCGCTGGGTATGCACCACCATTCCGTCGGTGACGGTGATCGCGCATGCCGGCTGGGGCTTGGGCATTCCTTCGATCTCGATCAGGCACATGCGGCATGCCGCGACCGGATCGAGTAGCGGGTGGTCGCAGAAGCGGGGGATCTCGATGCCCATCTGCTCGGCGACCCGAATCACCAGTGAGCCCTTGGGCACCTGCACGGCGATCCCATCGACGGTCACGGTGACCAGATCGATCGGGGCGACCGACTGCTCGCCTGACTGACCGGCGGGCTGAGAGGCGATCGTCATCAGGCGTTCACTCCCTCGAGCGCATCCGCGGTGAACACATACGAGCGGGCCGGATCGAAGGACTCGTCGACCGGAGTGGTCGTCGCGGTGAGGAACTCATCGCGGAAGAGTTTGACCGCAGCAGGGAACGGGGTTGCCGCAGCGTCGCCGAGTGCGCAGAAAGACCGCCCCATGATCTGCGAGCACAGTTCATTGAGCAGGTCGAGATCCGGATCGGTGCCGTGGCCTTCCTCGAACCGCTGCAGGACACCGGTGATCCAGTACGTCCCTTCTCGACAGGGTGTGCACTTGCCGCAGGATTCATGCTTGTAGAACTCCAACCACCGGGTCACGGCCTTGACCACGCTCACCGTCTGGTCGAACACCATCGGGGTGCCGGTGCCCAGCATCGTGCCGATCTCAGCCATAGCTTCGTAGGTCAGGGGGACGTCGAGGTGTTCCGCGGTCAGCATCGGCACGGACGAGCCACCGGGGATCCAGAACTTGACCTCGGACCCCTCGCGCATGCCCCCTGCGTAATCAAGGAGTTCGCGCATCGTGATACCCAGTGGAGCCTCGTAAATCCCCGGGCGCCGCACATGCCCCGAAACCGCAAAGACTTTGAAGCCCGGGGACTTCTCCGTGCCGAATTGGCGGAACCAGTCGGCCCCGTTGTTGACGATCCACGGAATGTTGGTGATCGTCTCGACGTTGTTGACCACGGTGGGCGACGCGTAGAGACCGGCGACGGCAGGAAACGGTGGCTTCAATCGGGGTTGGCCGCGGTAACCCTCGAGAGAATCGAGCAGTGCAGTCTCCTCGCCGCAGATGTAGGCACCGGCACCGGAGTGCACCGTGATCTTCAGGTCGAATCCGCTGCCGAGGATATTGGTGCCGATCAAGCCGGCAGCCTCGGCTTCGCGCACGGCATTGGCGACGCGGCGAATGGCCTCGGGCACTTCCCCGCGGATATAGATGAACGCATGATTGGCGCGAATGGCGAACGAGGTGATGATCACGCCTTCGACGAGGGCGTGCGGGTTGGCGATCATGATCGGCACGTCTTTGCACGCACCCGGTTCCGATTCGTCGGCATTGACTACGAGGTAGTGCGGCTTCCCGTCGCCCTGGGGCACGAAACTCCACTTCAAACCGGTCGGGAAGCCGGCTCCTCCACGACCGCGCAGCCCGGAGTCCTTGACCGTACCGATGATGGCATCCGGATCCATGGATAGCGCCTTCGCGAGTGCGGTGTATCCGCCGGTACGTCGATAGCCCTCAAGGGTGAAAAGATCCGGGTGATCCCAGTGTTCGGTGATCACGGGGGTCAGCGGGGTGCTCATCGTTACGACTCCTCAGATTCAACGGACTGCTGGGATTCCTGCCCCTGCCGGCTGCCGGCTGCCGGGGCCGACATGCCACGTTCACGAGCGACCGTCAGCCCTGCCAGCATGCGCGCATCGACCGGGGTGCCCTCACCCGCGAGGCCGTCGTCGGGGAAGGCGAGCGTGTGCTCTGTCGCGGCGAAGTCACGGATCATCGGTCCACGGGTCGAGGCGACCGGTTCTCCTGCGTCGAGCCGTTCGATCACGCCGACCGCACTCGCCGGTGTCTGGTCATCCATGAATTCCCAATCGACGGTCATCACCGGAGCATGCGTGCACGCCGCCTGGCACTCGATGCGCTCGAGATGGAATCGCCCGTCGGGGGTCGTCTCGTTGTGTCCGATTCCCAGGCGGCGACTCAACGCGTCGTAGACCGCATCCCCTCCGAGCACCGCACACAGGGTGTTGGTGCACACGCCGATGTGGTGTTCCCCGACCCTGCGGCGCTTGTACATGGTGTAGAACGTCGAAACGGCCGACACCTCCGCCGTCGTCAGGTCCAACCTCTCGGCTATGGCACCGATCGCGCCGATGGTGATCTCGCCCTGCTCGGATTGCATCAGGTGCAACAGCGGCATCACCGCCGATCGTGAATTCGGGTACCGCGCGATGATGCGATCCATCTCTGCGGCGGTCTCGGCAGTCATCACGTGATCGCTCATCGATCCACACCGCCCATGACCGGATCGATGCTCGCCACAGCGGCCACGACATCCGACACCATCGAGCCCTCGCACATCACCGATGTCGCCTGCAGGTTCGTGAAGGATGGATCGCGGTAGTGCACGCGGTAGGGACGTGTCCCGCCATCGCTGACGATGTGCACACCTAGTTCGCCACGCGGGGATTCCACCGCGGAGTACACCTGACCCGCAGGTACGCGGAAGCCCTCGGTCACCAGTTTGAAGTGGTGGATGAGAGCCTCCATCGACTCCGCCATGATGTGCTGGATGTGCTCCGGGGAATTGCCCTGACCATCGGATCCGATCGACAGGCGGGCCGGCCAGGCGATCTTCGGGTCACCCACCATCACGGGCCCTGGATTGCCCTCCAACCGGTCGAGCGCCTGCTCGATGATCTTCATCGATTGCTGCATTTCATCGAGCCGAATCAGGAAGCGCCCGTAGCAGTCCGCGGTATCTCGGGTCACGAGATCGAAATCGTATGTCTCGTAACCGCAATACGGCTGGGACTTGCGCAAGTCATGGGGCAGACCGGTCGATCGCAGCACCGGACCGGTGATGCCCAGTGCCATGCATCCGGCGAGGTCGAGATAGCCGACGTTCACCGTGCGGCCCATCCAAATCGCGTTGTCGACGAGCAGGCCCGCGGTGTCCGACAGGCGATTGCGCAGCAGGGGCAGGGTCTCGCGGATGCGCCGGACCTGATCGTCTGTGATGTCCTGTGCGACGCCGCCGGGGCGCACGAATGCGCTGTTCATCCGCAGGCCGGTTACCATTTCGAAGATGTCCAGGATCAACTCGCGTTCACGGAATCCGAAGGTCATCGCGGTGAGCGCACCGAGTTCCATGCCACCCGTTGCCAATGCCACCAGGTGCGACGAGATGCGATTGAGCTCCATCATCAGCACGCGGATGACGCTGGCCCGCTCCGGGATCTCGTCGGTGATGCCCAGCAACTTCTCAACCCCGAGGCAGTAGGCGGTCTCGTTGAAGAACGGTGCCAGGTAATCCATCCGGGTCACGAACGTGACGCCTTGAACCCAGGTGCGGAATTCCAGGTTCTTCTCGATTCCCGTGTGCAGATAACCGATACCGCAGCGCGCCTCGTGGACGCTTTCTCCCTCGAGTTCCAGGATCAGCCGCAACACACCATGGGTCGATGGGTGCTGGGGTCCCATGTTGACGACGATGCGCTCCTTCTCGCCCTCGGGAGCTCCGGAGATCGTGTCCCAGTCACCACCGGAAACGGTGTACACGGTGCCGACTCCATCGTCGTCGAACCCGGCGTAGGGATCGGTGAATCCCGGCTCAGCGGTGTCCTCCTCGGCCGCGCCGAAGGTGATGTTCTCTGTGGTCATCAGGAGTACTCCCTGCGCAAATCGGGGGGCGGAATCTCCGCTCCCTTGTACTCGACGGGAATCCCCCCGAGGGGATAGTCCTTGCGTTGCGGATGCCCAGGCCAGTCATCGGGCATGAGTATCCGGGTCAGATGGGGATGATCTTCGAACACGATTCCGAAGAAGTCGTAGGTTTCGCGCTCATGCCAATCGTTCGTCGGATAGATCGACACGATCGAGGGAATCCGCGCATCGCCTTCGGGGCAGGTGACCTCGAGGCGGATGCGGCGATGGTGCGTGATCGACTGCAGGTGGTAGACCGCGTGCAGTTCGCGGCCCGCCTCGTGGGGATAGTGCACCCCGGATACGCCCATGCACATCTCGAACCGCAGGGAGGGTTCATCGCGAAGGGCGCCGGCGACCACCGGGAGGTGCTCACGGCGGACGAAGAAGGTGATCTCACCCCGGTCGACGACGACCTTCTCGATGGCCGATGTCATCGGCAGATCATGATCGGCCAGGGCCAGTCCGAGTTCGTCGGCCACCTCGTCGAACCATCCGCCATAGGGACGGGGTGTCGGACCGGGCATCACGATCGGCTCGACGAGACCGCCGAAGCCTGAGGTGTCGCCCGACCCCTGCACGCCGAAGGCACCCTCGCGCACACCGACGATCGTCAACTGACCGGCAGGTGCCGTGGTCTGCCCGAGAGCCACCTCGACCCCGGCCTCCGCTGGCGTCACGGGCGGCTGCGTCGAGTCGGGATTCGTAGGCGTCGTGTCGCTCATCGCAACAGACCCCGCATCTCGAGGGTGCTGGGAGCGATGAGCGCCTGCGCCTCGAGCCGGTCCTGCTCGGCAATGGCATTCGCTCCGAGTTTCGTCTCCTGGATCTGGTCGTGAAGCTTCAAGATCGCGTCGATGAGCATCTCTGGACGTGGTGGGCATCCGGGCAGATAGATGTCGACGGGGACCACGTGGTCAACACCCTGGACGATCGCGTAGTTGTTGAACATTCCGCCGCTGGATGCACACACGCCCATCGCCAGAACCCACTTGGGTGCGGCCATCTGGTCGTAGATCTGACGCAGCACCGGGGCCATCTTCTGGCTCACCCGACCCGCCACGATCATCAGGTCGGCCTGGCGCGGTGAGGCGCGGAACACCTCCATCCCGAAACGGGCAAGGTCGTAGCGCGGACCGCCGGTGGTCATCATCTCGATCGCACAGCAGGCCAGACCGAACGTCGCCGGCCATAGCGACCCCTTGCGGGCGTATCCGGCGAATTTCTCGACGGTGGTCAACAGCACTCCGGACGGGAGCTTTTCCTCGAGACCCATCAGTTCACGACCTCTCGTTGTGCATCTGCGCCGACGAAGGACACGACGCAGATTTCCGGGCAGCTATCCGACTCGTACGACGCCATGACATCAATCCCAATCCAGTCCGCCTCGGCGCCACTCATAGAGATAGGGCACGGCGAGGTTGACGAGGAACAGCATCATGGCGATGAATGCGAACAGCCCGAGCTGATCGAACGCCACGGCCCACGGGTAGAGGAAAACGATCTCGATGTCGAAGATGATGAACATCATCGCGGTGAGGTAGTACTTCACCGGAAAACGGCCGCCACCGACCGGCTGCGGGGTGGGCTCGATCCCGCACTCGTAGGCATCGACCTTCGCTCGGTTGTAGCGCTTGGGTCCGGTGAAACTGGTGAGGGTGACGCTGAAGACGGCGAACGCCGCAGCGAGGAGCCCGAGAATGAGGATCGGTGCGTAGACGTTCACCGAACCACCGCTCCTTCTTCGTTGGAACCATCACCCGACCAGACCGCTGACACTGATCATCCTCGGGCACTTCTTCTGGTTCGGCACCCGCGATCGACACCGGTCAAGACACACGCTCTAGTCGGCAACCTCTACTCAGCCCCGCAGTCTAGCCACCACGGGGTGGGCCGATCACCCCGGCTGATCACCCCGTCCGTCCTCCGGGAACAGGCTCGCGCCGGGGCGGGCCACGCAGTCGCAGACGTGACTCACACGGAGTCGAAGACGTGATTCACAGGGAGTCGGAATTGACCGCTCGATGCAGGGCCACGATCCCCCCGGTGAGGTTCAGCCAGGCCACCGATGCCCAGCCCGCCTGATGAATCAGACCCGACAGCGCTGCCTGATCGGGCCAGGCTCGGATGGACTCAGCGAGATACACGTAGGCATCGGGTTCGCTGGCCACCCGCCGGGCAACCGCGGGTAGAGCGCGCATGAGGTAGTCGGAGTAGACGGTGCGCATCGGCGCCCAGGTGGGGTGAGAGAACTCACACACCACGAGGCGTCCCCCGGGACGGGTGACACGGCGCATCTCGGCCAGTGCGGCGACCGGGTCGTGGGTGTTGCGCAGTCCGAAGGAGATGGTCACCGCGTCGAAGGCGCCGTCGGCGAAGGGCAGTCGAAGGGCATCCCCGGCCACGAATGCCAACGCCGGGTCGCGTCGGGCACCCACGGTCAGCATGCCCAGGGAGAAGTCGCATGGCACGACCTGAGCGCCCCGACGGGCCAGCGGGGCGCTCGATGTGCCCGTGCCCGCGGCGAGGTCGAGAACGCGATCGCCGGGCCGGGGGTCCAGTGCATGGACCACAGCACGCCGCCACAGCCGGGTCTGGCCCAGGGCCAGCACGTCATTCGTCAGGTCGTATCGGTCGGCCACATCATCGAACATGGCCGCCACCTCGTCGGGGCGACGGGCAAGATCGGCTGCGGGCACGTCGCACATCGTCGCATGCCGGCAGAGGTTCGACCTGCCGGAGCGGGCTGAGAGCCGTACCCTTGCCCGTGTGTCTTCTTCCGTGACGCTGGTGCCCACAGCGGAGTCATCCCGATTCCGGGCCCGCACCGTCGAGGTGGACCTGCCTGAGCTATCCGACAGTGCGGCGCTGCTGGATCTGCTTCCGGACGAGGATGCGTTGGCATGGGTGCGCAACGGCGACGGCCTCGTCGCCTGGGGGGTCGCCGCGAGTTGGGAGTTCTCCGGACAGGAGCGCTTCAGCCGCGCCCAGCGGTGGTGGAACCGCTGGCTCGCCGAAGTCGAGATCGACGACCCGCTGAGACTACCGGGCACCGGACCGCTGGCCTTCGCCTCTTTCACCTTCGACCCGGCATCGAGCGGATCCACCGTGGTGATCCCCCGCGTGATCATCGGCCGTCGACACGGACACACCTTCGTCACCGTGGTCGAAGACAGCGAGCAGGCGGTCTCCGGGCAGCCGGTGGGCCTGCCGGTCGCTACCGATCCGACCGCGCAACTCCTGCCCCGCATCCAGGCTCCCTACGAACCCGGACAGATCACCTACGACGACGGCTCCCTGAGCCCGGACAAGTGGATGGCCGCGGTCGCCCAGGTCATCGATCGGATCGGCCGCGGTGAGATCGACAAGGTCGTCCTCGCCCGTGACATCCTCGCCCGAACCGAGCACCCCGTCGATGTGCGCCACCTGCTGCATCGACTCGCCGAAAACTACCCGGAATGCTGGACGTTCAGCGTTGCCGGCATGGTCGGGGCCACCCCGGAACTCCTCGTCCGACGCATCGGCTCCGAGGTCACCTCCCGCGTCCTAGCCGGAACCGTCAAGCGACGCGGTGACGAGTCTGAAGACGCCGGGCTGGCAGCCGCCCTGCTCGGGAGCAACAAGGATCTCGAGGAGCATGAATACGCCGTCCGGTCGGTGGCCCAGGCGTTGTCCGCGCACTGTGCCGATCTAGATGTGCCGGGCCGCCCCCGAGTGCTGCGCCTGCCGAATGTCGCCCACCTGGCCACCGACATCACCGGGCAACTGGTCGATTCGGCACCCGTGCTCGCACTGGCTGCATCCCTGCACCCCACCGCCGCCGTATGCGGCACCCCCACCGAACGAGCCTTCTCGGTCATTCGCGAGTTGGAAGGCATGGACCGTGGCCGATACGCAGGACCGGTCGGCTGGTGGGACTCACGCGGGGATGGCGAATTCGGGATCGCCCTGCGCTGTGCAGAGATCGACGAGGATCGCACCGCACTGCGGCTTTTCGCCGGCTGCGGGATCGTCGCGGGATCACAGCCCGAGGCTGAACTCAGCGAGTCTCGAGCGAAGCTGGTGCCGATCGTCGATGCGCTCGCATGATCGTGACCGCTCGCAGCGCTGCAACTCTGCTCGTGCCGACCCTGCTCACCTCGTCACCGCACTGGTCTCCTTTTGACCACACTGGTCGCCGCTGAACCACACCGAGCACGCACTGAACGCGTAGATTCAGGCCATGGCCGATCAGCGTGAGCGGATCCTGGACGCGGCCGCCATGCTTTTCGAGGATCGGGGCATCGCCGCGGTTTCCCGGCGAACCATTGCCGCGGCAGCCGATGTGTCGACTCGATCGGTGACCGCGGTGGGTCGGGATCGGCAGCAGATCCTGGCTGAGGTGGTGGCGGGCCTGCCCTTCCCCCCGACCTCGCAGCGGATGCGCCAGCAGGCCCAGGACGCAGCGGATGCACCACTGGCGACGATCCTCACCGTCGCCCAGGATGCCTTCGGGGCTCCCGCCTCGGTGTGGGATTCACGCGAGTTGCAGGCGGTCGTACTCGCCCCGTTCGACGAGGACCTCGCCGATGTCGTCCGCGAACGGGTCGCAATGCGATGGCAGGCCGCAGCGGCGGTGATCGGTCAACTACGGGGTGCGGGGGCTGTCGATGAACGAATCGATGACGACGCGGCGACCTTGCACCTGCTCGCGGTAGGCGCTGGATTGGCACTGCTCGAACCAATCGTGCCCCGCACGACCGAGGCCAGTGCGTGGCTGGGATTGGTGGCCCGACTGCTGGAATCCCTGGCCGCCGATGATCCCCCGGGTCCGGCCCACTCCGGTCGGCGGCTGCCGTGGCGGGTGCGTATCGAAACCACGGGTAACCCCGGCGCGACCGCACGGGTGATGCGCGTGCTGGCTCTGCTGCGCGCCGATGTGCTCACGATGTTCTCCCATGCGCTGCCCTCATCCGCGGCTGCACAGTCGGCATCCGATGCGGAGGGCGACGCACCCAGCGAAGCGAATGCCTCATCGAGCCACCCGCCTCCGCGCCCGCAGAGCCAACTCCTCGACTTGATCATCGACGTGCCCGATGACATCGATCGACGAGCACTGGAACACGCACTCGCTTCCGTGTCGCAACGCGTGCTCGTCACACCCGGCACGGCGGAGGACACCTCCGATGTCGTGACCCGAGTGCTCGACGGTGCGACCGGTCTGGCCGAGAACCCCGACGCCGCTCCGCAGGCTGCCGCAGACCTGGTGCTTGCCGACTCCTGGCAGGTGCTGCCCGCATCGGAGGGGCCGGACTCCTCATCGGATGTCATGCGACTGCAGTGGACCCCCGATCTGCATGTCGTGCTCAGTCGTCCCGGCTCGCCGTTCGTAGCGGTGGAACGCCTGCGCGCATCTGCACTCTTGCGATTGGTCGATGCACTATCGCGCGCACCTGCCGGAAGCGGTGGGTTCGGCTGGCGCGAAACGGCGCGCAATGGTCAACCGATCGCGATCAGGCTGGCCCGACCCTGGGATGCCGACAATGTTGCGGCAATGCACGATCGCTGTTCGGAGGAATCGCGGTACGAGCGGTATTTCGCCCCGGTGTCGCAATGGCGCGAAGACCAACTGCGCCGACTTTCCGGTGGACATCGGGGCGCAACCCTGGTCGCGATCGATGACGCCGGTGACATCGTCGGTCTGGGCAATGTGTTCCCGGAGCAACCTGAAGGGCAACGCACCGCAGAGATCGCCGTCATCGTCGAGGATGTCTGGCAGGGAAAGGGACTGGGTACATCACTACTCCAACATCTCATTGCGCTCGCTCGACGCATGGAGTTCGAGGAGGTCGCTGCTCTCGTCTTGGCCACCAATACGCGGATGATCCGGATGCTGGAGGCCACCGGTCTGTCATGGAAGCAGGGCGTCGATGCCGACCTTGGACCGACGATCGTGCGAATGACCGCGCAACTGACATGACCTAGATCGCCCAAGCCCCGAAAAGATCAGGAAGCGTCCTCGGAGAATGAACGCAGGCGGTCGACCTGTGTCTGTCGCTCCAGCGTCGACACAGCGATGATGTGCACCCCACGAGCCACCCTCGACAGTTCTAGGGCTTCGCGCAAGCGCGTGGCATCGGCTGCTTCGTGGCGGGTGACCCCAGGCGCGTCGAGCAGGCTGGTCAAGCGCGCACCGTGCGGGGTGCCGAAGACGCGTTCGTAATCGACGGCGAACTCAGGGGCTCCCTGCTCCAACTCTGAGAAGATCCCACCACCGTCGTTGTCGATGACGACATAGACCAGATGCGGATGCGGCTCACCCGGTGCGGCAAGGAGCCCGTTGCGGTCGTAGATCGCGGTGAGATCTCCGGCGATCGCGATGGTGAAGGCATCCGTGCTGCCGGCGATTCCCCAGGCGGTCGAGACCACTCCATCGATGCCCGAGGTCCCGCGATTGGCGAACACCCGGGCGCGGATCGGTCCGGCATACGCCGACAAATGGCGCACCGGCCATGACGGTCCGATGACGACATTGTCCGCATCCGTCAGCGTCGACACCACCGTGCGCACCACCTGCACACCGTCGAGTGCACCGGGGCTATCCGCGGGCCATACAGCAGCGACTCGTTGCGCCTGTCTGTCATCTGCTTCCTGCCAGCCCGACAGCCACATCGGGTCGCCGATGACCTGGATCATCGTGAATAGTTCCGGGAGCGAATCCAGGACCGTTTGCGCGGTACGCAGCGGATCGCAGGCATATCCGGCCGGCCGCGGATCGACCACCCAGTGCTCGTCGGCTCGGGCGATCATGCGCATCACTCCGCGGTGCAATCCCACTCGGCCGATCGTGACGACGATGTCGGGAACGTGGTCGGCGAGGAAGTCCTCGTCGTCCACCACGAGGGGGCCATGGCGCAACGCACGACCCAGCCGCGACGCGTTGCCCGACGGTTCGCTGATGATCGGCCAGCCCGTCCGCTCGGCCAGGGACTCGATCAGCTCGGTCGCGGCAGCCTCGCGGGGAAACCCGGCCGTATCCCCCACGATGATCACCCCGCGCGGCGATGTCACAACGCCACTGGAGGGTGGATCGACCTCGTCGGCCACCGATGGTGACTGCGTCTCTGCAGGCTGCAGCGCCGAGAGCCGCGATCGTGCGATCTGCACGACGGTTTCCGTGGAAACCAGCGGTTCCTCGAGGGCGACATTCAGGTGGACCGGGCCGGGATGACGAGCATCGGTAGCTGCTGCGATCGCCGTGGCCACAGCGGTTGCATCCGCAGCAGCATCGGGAGAGGTGAGATCGAGGGTGAATCGGCACTCCCCGCCGAAGAGTTCCGCCTGTTCGATGGTCTGGTTCGCTCCCACACCCCGCAGGCGAGGTGGCCGGTCAGCGGTGATCGCGATCAGCGGCACACCGCCATAGCAGGCCTCGACCACCGCCGGGTGCAGATTCACCGCCGCCGTGCCTGAGGTGGTGATCACCGCAACCGGCGCATCGGATCCTTTCGCCAAACCCAGGGCGAGGTATCCGGCTGAACGTTCATCGATGCGCACGTGCAACCGAATGCGGCCTTCGCGCTCGGCGGCGGCGACCGCGAGCGCAAGTGGGGCCGATCGAGAACCCGGCGCCAGCACGACGTCCTTCACCCCGGCCACGAGGAGCGCTTCGATGACGGTCGCACCGCGCAGCATCGACGAGTCGTCGGACATCACACGCCGCCCGCGATCGCCTGCTTGACGAGTTCAGCCCCGCCTGAATGCCACACCTCGACCGCTCGTTCGCGCCAGTGTCGAGCCTGATCATCATCGAGTCGACCACGCGCTCGCATCAACGCATCAAGGTCAGGGCTCACCCTCCGCACATCGAGCATGCCATCGACAGGCACGAGCGGCGGGGACACGACGTCCTCGGCCAGGAGCGCGCCCGTGCCCAATCCGCAGGCACCGGGAGCACGGGGCAGTGCCGTCGCGAGCGCAACTCCTGCCGCAAGACCCACGGCCGAGTCCAATGCCCCCGACACCACGACCTCGCCCGGCCAGTCCTGCACCAGACGCAATCCCGCACGCACACCCCCGATCGGGCCCACCTTGATGATGACGACATCGGCGATCGACTCGAGTTCACCCATGGCGACTCCCCCGATGCGCACCGACTCATCCACCGCGATGCGCACCTCGACCTGCTCGCGTAAACGCTGCAGATCCTCGAGTTCACCGCACGGCTGCTCGACGTAATCGATGTCATAGGCGACCAGCCGCGCCAATGCGCGAGCAGCCTCATCCAATGTCCATCCCGCATTGGCGTCGAGCCGGATCTTCCCTCGACCCTCCCGGCCGACGCCGCGCATCGCGACGTCGATCGCATCGCGAACGGACGCCACCCGCGCTTCATCATCGGCCAAGCGCTCACCAGGTGCCGCGACCTTGACCTTGACCGTCGCGCAGCCGTGATCAAGCACCGCGGAGCGCGCAATCGCTGCCGCATCATCGGCATGCACGGCGGGGATGATCGCGTTGACAGGAACCTCCACCCGCTGGGGCTGCGGCCAGGTGCCGAATGCGGCTTCGGCGGCCCCGGCCAGCCACGGAGCTGCCTGCTGCGAGGTGTAGTCCTCGAACGGCGCGAACTCCCCCCAACCGCTAGGACCGCGGATGAGCAGACCTTCGCGCATCTGCAGCCCGCGGAATGATCGTGACAGCGGCAGCGCGAACGGCACTGCATCATGCAGCAGGTCCACGAGTTCAGGCATGGTCGATGGCAC
>AACY020558165.1_pt1 | contig 24080 bp, 27 predicted proteins | sample 267378 | NCBI WGS metagenome assembly AACY02 (sample SAMN02954345, study PRJNA13694) | marine metagenome | biome: aquatic; feature: ocean; material: water; isolation source: isolated as part of a large dataset composed predominantly from surface... | reverse complement strand
GCTGGAGATCCAGCATTTCTTCGAGGTCTACAAGGACCTCGAACCCGGAAAGTCCGTCGAAGGCGCGACCTGGGTGGGTCGCACAGAGGCGGAGAAGGAGATCCGGGAATCCTGGGACCGCCACCAACAGACCCTGAAGTGACCTGACGAAGGTCCCGAAGAGTCCGGCGCTTCGGACTGGGCGATCACCGTCATCGACGCCGATGACGAGCACCGCTACCAGCCCGGATACCTGTTCATGCCGTTCGGAACCTACTCACCCCAGCAGGTGACGAAGTCCCGCCGGGCGACGCTCCATTCGGGCGTGGACCTGCAATACGGCGAGATCGATGCCGTCCGCGCCGACGAGCAAGTGGTAGCGCTCACCGATGGTCGCGAGTTCGACTACGACATGCTCATCATCGCCACCGGAGTGAGCCCACGGCCGGACCAGACGGACGGGATGCTCGGCCCGCAGTGGCGCGAGTCGATCCACGAGTTCTACAGCTACGAAGGATCGGTGGCCCTCGCGGAGAAACTGCGCGACTGGGAGGGCGGTCGACTCGTCGTCAACATCGTCGAGATGACGTACGTGACCCCGCTGCCGGGAGCCTTCACCAAGCCGATCGCGGCAGAGGCCTTCGGCAACACGCTCGAGGAGAAGAGCATCGACGTCGAGCCGGACTTCATGTTGATGGAGATCGACGATGACAAGAAGGCGTTGGTTTCCTACGACGAGCGCGAGGTCCCCTTCGACAAGTTCACCCAACTGTCAACGCAGTACGACAACATCTTCGCGCTAGGAGACGCCAACGACATCCCCGCATCGAAGGCGGGATCGGTCGCGCACTTCGAGATCGACGTCTTCGTGGAGAACTTCCTGCAGCACATCGCCGGCAAGGAGATGACACACAAGTTCGACGGGCACGCCAACTGCTTCATCGAGACCGGCGGTGGCAAGGCGATGCTCATCGACTTCAACTACGACTACGAACCGCTGCCCGGCAAATTCCCCTACGCCGGAGTAGGCCCGATGAACCTGCTCAAGGAGAGCCGGGTCAACCACCTCGGCAAGCTCGCCTTCCGGTGGATCTACTGGAACGTGCTGATGCCGGGGCGTTCGATGCCGATGCCCGCGCTCATGTCCTTGAAGGGCAAGCGCACCGACCTACTGCAAACCGAAGACAAGAAGGAACCGGCGCTTTCGGCCTAGGAAGCACCAGCCAGGCACACGTGAGGAGTTGATCGCCATGGCAACGACAGTTATCAACGGCAAGGAACTCGTCGTCGACGACGAAGGGTTCATGACGCAATACGACGAATGGGACGAGAACATCGGCCAGGAGCTGGCCACTGCGATCGGTGTCGACATGACAGACGATCACTGGAAGGTCATCCGATTCCTTCGATGACGACCTCGAGACCGACCGATCGCTGGCCATCATCTGCTCCAAGGGCAGTTTGGATATGGCCTACCCGGGTCTGATCCTCGGCAATGCCGCTCTGGGTGAAGGGGTGGATGTCCACCTGTTCTTCACCTTCTGGGGATTCGACATGATCACGAAAGGTCGCATGGAGCACCTGAAGTTCTCCCCGGTTGGTAACCCGGCCGCGCATATGCCGGCCGCACTGGCGCCGCTTCCGGGCATGACCTCGATGGCTACCCACATGATGAACAAGTCCTTGGAGGAACTCGACATCCCACCTGTTCCGGAATTCCTGGAAGTGCTGAAGGCATCCGGTGCGAAGTTGTGGGCCTGCAGGCTCAGCGCCGATATGAACCATGTAGATGAATCAGATCTCTTCGATGGTCTCGACGGCATCATCAACGCCAGCGACTTCATCGAGTTGACCGAAGGGGCGCAACTTCTCTTCATCTGAGTGGACGCTCAGGTGAGCGCTCCCTCGCGAAGGGACCGGCTACTGGCCGGTCCCTTCGACTATCCCTGATCGTTGCGAATGTGATCCCCGCCATGGATTTGGTCCAGCGCATGCGGGAGCACCGGGCCGAGTGCCGCCAGTCCGTCCTTGCACCCACCGGTGGATCCCGGCAGGTTGACGATCAAGGTCGTGTCCGCGATCCCGGCGATGCCCCGGGACAGGATCGCGGTGGGGATGCCGTTCGCTACGCCGTAGTTGCGGATAGCCTCGGCCAACCCCGGTGATTCGCGTTCGATGACCCCGCGGGTCATCTCCGGTGTCAGGTCCGTGGGGGTGTGTCCGGTTCCCCCGGTGGTGAGCACGAGATCGAAGCCGGAGCGCACCGCGGCTGTGAGCGCTTCGGCGACCGGCTGTCCATCGGCCACCACCTGTGGACCTTCCACCTCAAGACCGAGATCCCGCAGGCCGGCGACGAGGATCGGGCCCGAGGTGTCCTCCCACTCACCGCGCGAAGCACGGTTCGATGCCGTGACCACGAGTGCGCGGTAGGTCATCGATCCTCCGGTCGTAGGTAGTGCCCGGATCGTCCACCGGACTTCTCCAATAGGACTACCCGCTCGATCATCGCCGACCGATCGACCCCCTTGACCATGTCGATCATGGCCAAGGCGCCGACGCTGGCACCGGTCAGTGCTTCCATCTCGACCCCGGTGCGATCCGCGGTACGTACAGCGACCGTGATCCGCACCCCCTCATCCTCGACCTGCAGGTCCACATCCACCGCGTGGATCGCTATCGGATGACATAAGGGAACGAGGTCGGCGGTGCGCTTGGTGCCACCGATCGCGGCGATCCGCGCTACGGCCAACGCATCCCCCTTGGGAACGCCCGCACCACGCAAGAGCGCGACGACTTCCGGGCCGACCGCGACGAACGACTCGGCAACAGCTCGCCGATCGCTGACGTCCTTGGCTGCGACATCGACCATGCGGGCATCGCCGGATTCGTCGAGATGGGTGAAATCGCTCATCGGACGTCCTCGCGGAGATCGACGATGTCCACGGTGTCCCCCGCACCCACGCGCCCGACTCCTTCGGGGACGACGATTAGGCAATCGGATTGCGCCAAACCACCGATCACGTGCGAACCCTGACCGCCGCCCACCGGTTCGACGCGACCATCGCTAAGGAAACGTCCGCGCGCGAACTGCCGCTTGGCTTCCGGGGAATCCATCGCCTTGGTGATCCGCGCTGCCTTGCGTGGCCGAGGCTCCGCCGGCAAGCCGCGGAGCTTGTGGATCGCAGGGCGAACGAAGTTCTCGAAGGAGATGAAGGAACTGACCGGATTACCGGGCAGCGTGATGACCGGCACCGGGTCACGATCGTCGTCCGCGACGAATCCGTGCCCCTGCGGCATCCCCGGGTGCATGGCCACCTTGGTGAACTCCACCGTGCCCTTGGCGGTGAAGACTTCCTTGACGGTGTCGTAGGCGCCCATACTCACTCCGCCGCTGGTGAGGATGAGATCCGCGCGGTGCAGTTGATCGGCGATGGCTTCGGCGAACAGGCTCGCGTCGTCTGCCACCGGCGGCACCCGGTAGGCCTGGGCTCCGGCTTCGTTCGCAGCCGCAACGAGCAGGAAACTATTGGAGTCGCTGATCAGCCCCTTGCTCAGCGGTGTTCCGGGTTCCACCAATTCGCTACCCGTGGAAAGTACCGCTACCCGAGGCCGAGGGTGCACTAGCAGCGAGCCCCGACCGACTGCGGCGATGACAGCGAGGTGACGGGCCGACAGCAGTGTCCCTGACCGGACCACGGTGTCGCCGACTATGACGTCCTCACCGGCTCGACGGATGTAGGTACCCGGTTCCACGACATCACGGATCTGCACGGTCTCGATACCGGCGTCGGTCGACTCCACGGGAACGATGCACTCGGTTCCGGTGGGGATCGGAGCACCGGTCATGATGCGTACAGCTGTACCGGGCGTGACGTCTACATCGGCTCGGTAACCCGCGGGGACGTCGTCCACCACCGTCAAGCTCACCGGCTCTTCACTGCTCGCCTGGGCGATATCGGCCGCCCGGACGGCGTAGCCGTCCATCGAGGAGTTGTCGAAGGAGGGCAGCGGCCACGACGCGGTGACGTCCTCGGCGAGCACACAACCATGGCTCTCGGCGAGCGAGAGAGTGATCGGCGCGAGCGGCGTCAGTCCGGCGAGGATGCCCTCGCGGTACCCATCCACCGAAACCAGCACGGTGTCAGCCTAGGAGGCCAGCCGGGCGCGCGCCCGGGTACTGCGCTCGACCCGATCACCGGCATCGGAAATCGCGTCCATCACGTCCTGCAACGCACGCAGGCTGTGTCCGGACAAGAAGGTATCCACATACGGCAGCGCGGCGGCCATCCCGCCGGCCAGCGGCTCGAAGGACTGAGCAGCCTTGCGTGGGTTGACCCAGATGATGTGATGCGCCAGCCGGGACAGTCGCTCCATGGTCTCAGCGAGCAACTCCGGACGGTCGCTTTCCCAGCCATCGCTGACGATCACGATGACCGCCCCCCGGGCCATCCCCCGGCGACCGAAGTCCTCTACGAAGGATCGCAAGGCAACACCGATGCGGGTGCCACCGGACCAGTCGTTCGCCGCAGCGGCGGCTTGCCGGTAGGCGACGTCGGTGTGGTTCGTCGATAGTTGCCGGGTCAACCGGGTCAGGTGCGTGGCGAATACGAAGGCTTCGGCCTTGATGGCTCGAACCGCGCCGCGCAGCAGGTGCAGGTAGATGCGTGCGTAGGGCTCCATGGATCCGGAAACATCGGCGATCAAGATGATGCGACGCGGCTTCGTGGTGCGCTTGCGGTGGATCACCCGAACCGGATCGCCGGCGCTTCGATGCGCCCGGCGCAAGGTCGCGCGGATATCGATCTCACCGGCACTGCGGTGACGGCGCGTGCGCCGACCACGCCGCAGCGGTGGCACGAAGGGAAGTTGTTCGACCAGGCGCTGGATCAGCCGCAATTCCTCGTCGGTCAGCGTGGAGAACTCCTTGTCGTTGACCCGCTCACGGGCGCTCACGGCAGCCAGCGCACTCGCATGATCGGCATCGGCGTCGCTGTCGATCGCACCGGGCGTTGCACCGCTGCCCTGCCGGCCCTCGGGGCCACCACCGCCGTCTCCAGTGTCCGGGGAAGGATCGTCCCCCGGCAGCGCAGGCGCCGGGCTACCGCCTTCGTCGGATTCGGAGGCATCGCCTCGGATATCCGCGATGTCCACGAGACCACGGAACACCTGTCGGAAGACACGGTCATATGTCTCGTACTGATCGTGTGCGGTCGTGAGCGTTACCCGACCCAGCCAGTACAACTCGTGCAGCGACTTCGGTTCGGCGACCACCACGCTCGTGGTGAAACGTGCACTGCGCTCGGGGGTTACCGGCACCCCCGCCCGATGCAGCAGATCGCCGAATGCCACGCAGATGGCGGGTAGGTCGGCGCTGCTAGCCACTAGCCACCCAGGACAGTCCTTCGGCCCGAGCAAGGTCTTGGTCCTCGCGGTACTTCAGCACCGAACTCAAGGTGCGTTCCACTCCATCCTCGTCGAGTTCGGATACTCCGAGTAGGGCAGCCGCGTGCACCCAATCGATGGCCTCGGCCACCCCCGGTGGCTTTTGCACGTCCAATCCGCGCAGCCGTTCGACGGCACCGGCCACCTGCTGTGTCAGCTCGACCGAAGCTTGCGGAACCCGGGCACGCACGATGGCCGTCGCGTGCTCTAGATCGGGGTAGTCGATCCAGTGGTATAGGCACCGACGCTTGAGCGCATCGTGCAGATCGCGGGTTCGGTTCGAAGTGAGGATGACGGTGGGTGGCTGTCGCGCTTGGATGGTGCCGATCTCGGGAACCGTCACTGCGGATTCCGCGAGCATCTCGAACAAGAAGGCCTCGAACTCCTCGTCGGCTCGATCCACTTCATCGATCAACAGCACAGCGGGGTTGGGGCCATCATGTTCGATGGCTTGGAGCAGCGGACGTTCGATCAGGTAGTCGCGCTCGAAGAGGGAGGCTTCATCTAGCGACGAACCCTGCGTCTCGGCCATCCGGATGCTGAGCAGTTGCCGCGGATAGTTCCACTCATACAGCGCCTCCGATGCGTCGATGCCCTCGAAGCACTGCAACCTAATGAGCGGCGTATCCAGCATCTGCGCCAAGGACTTCGCGGCCTGGGTCTTTCCGACTCCCGCTTCGCCTTCGAGGAGCAGCGGCTGCGGTAGCCGTACGGCGCAGAAAAGAGCGGTGGCCAGACCTTCGTCTGCGAGGTATCCGCAGGACTCGAGCCGATCGGCGAGTGCCTCCGGCGAGGGGACGAGTTCCGCGAGGCTCATCGCTTCCGCGCGACCAGCCAGACGATGGCGGCGACGGCCACGACGCCGATCACGACGGGAACGACCCGCTTGAGCACCGGACCCGCGGCGACGGCACCGAGATCCAGCGCTTCGGCTTCGACCTGTGGAGCAGGAGGCGCTGGTGCGGCTGCCGGAGCCGATACGGGCGCAGCCACGCCGGCCTCACCCGTAACCGCAGATGCGCTGGCGTCAGTGTTGTCAGCGGTGTCGGCGGTGTCGCCGCTGTCCCCAGCCGGCTGCATGCGGGCGGCGATCACGCCTTCGAGGTTCGATGCGAATTGGTCGACGAGGCGTCCGGCGACATCCTGCATCACGCCACGGCCGAACTGAGCGGCCTTGCCCGTGATGGTGAGGTTCGTCGTCACATCGACCCTGGTTACCTCCGGTGACTCCGCGATCAATGCGGTGGTGACGACGGCCTTGGCCGTGCCCGAACCCCGCGTCTCCTTGCCGGTTCCCTCGATGATCGCCACATGGTTCTCGGCATCCTTCTCCAAGAACATCGCCTCGCCGCCGTAGGTGAGCGACACCGGGCCCAACTTGACCTTCACGGTGCCGGTGAAGTCATCACCGTCGACGCCGGTCAACTTGGCGCCTGGCATGCATGGTGCGATCGCTTCGACGTCGAGCAGGGTGTTCCACGCCGTCTCGATATCGGCGGGAACGGTGAACGAGTTCGTCAGGTCCATGGTGGTCGAGGTCCTCTTCTCGAAAATCCGGTGACTCGGCGGTCGACTACCCGGACACGGTACCCACCGTTGGATGCCGCTGCCATGCATTCGCCCTCAACAGCCGAGATCAGCCAGGAACGAAGCAATACCGTACGTGCATGACCGTCACCATTCGCCTCTTCGCCGCAGCCCGCGCTGCTGCAGGCACGGATTCGGTGAGCGCTGAGCCGGGGACTTTGGCACAGGTGACCGATTCCCTAACTCTGCGTTTTCCTGCCCTCCGGGAGGTGCTACCCCGCTGCTCCTTCCTGATCGATGGCACCGCCACGCACGGTGATCCAGAAGCAGTGCAGGTGCCAGTCGACAGTGAAGTCGATGTCTTGCCGCCGTTCGCCGGCGGCTAGCCGCCGATAGCCGACATCGGCCGGGCCGGCTGGATGAACGACGGATCGTTGATTCCGTGCCCGGGCAACTTGGCACGCGTGACCTTGGCCAAGGTTGCAGCGACCCCCGTCTTGATCTCGTCCTCGCTGAGCGAGGCATCGCGCAGCGTCGCGCGCACATCCGTCTCGTCCTGGGCGAAGAGGCAATTCCGGAACTGACCATCGGCGGTAAGCCGCAGACGGTCGCACGCCGCGCAGAACGGACGGGACACGCTCGCGATGATGCCGACCGTGGCCGGTCCGCCATCCACGTAGAACTCCTCGGCTGGCGCCGATCCGCGTCCGGGAACCGGTGTCAGCTCGAACTCCGTCGACAGGGTCTCCATGATTTCGTCTGCCGTCACCATCTTGGGACGGGCCCACAATCCACCGGCATCCAAAGGCATCTGTTCGATGAAACGCAACCGCCAGTCGTTCTCCAGGGCGTGCTTCAGCAAAGGAACCGCTTCGTCGTCGTTGACCCCGCGCATCAAGACCGAGTTGACCTTCACCGGAAGCAACCCGGCTTCCTTCGCTGCCTCGATGCCGGCGATCACATCATCGAATCGGTCCCGATGGGTCATTTCCTTGAAGCGCTGAGGATCGAGTGTGTCCAAGCTGATGTTGACTCGTTCAAGACCCGCATCGGCAAGGTCTTGCGCCATTTGCGGCAAACGCAGGCCGTTGGATGTCAGGGAGATCTTCGGCGCGTGCGGTAGGGCGTAGATCCGACTTACTACATCGACCACATCCGGACGCAGCAGCGGCTCACCACCGGTCAATCGAACTTGATCGATACCCATCTCGGTGGCGACGTCGAGGACCAGCATCAACTCATCGGTGGTCAACAGGTGATCACCGGGAATCCAATCCGCGAAATCCGCCGGCATGCAGTAGTTGCATCGCAGCGAACAGCGGTCGGTCAATGACACGCGCATGTCCCGATGCACGCGGCCGTAGGTGTCGACGAGATTCGTTGGCTGATCGCTCATGCGCAGTTCACCCACTCTTCGGTGCCGTCGTCGAATACCTGATGCTTCCAGATCGGAATGCGCTTCTTGGTCTCCTCCACCAGATCCACGCATGCCTGGAAGGCCTCGTGGCGGTGCCGCGCGCTCGCCGCGGCAACTAGCGCCGACTCTCCGATCCCGATCGGGCCGTGGCGGTGGGCCACCGCGACGGCGATCACCTCTTCGCGTGCGGCTATCTCACCCGCGAGGTCGATCAAGACCTGCTCGGCGCTGGGATGAGCCTCATAGGTGAGGGACACGACCGATCGGCCATGATCGTTATCGCGGACATCTCCGGTGAAGACCACGCTGGCCCCGGCAACCGGATCGGCGACCATCCGTCGCAGATCATCGGCGTCGATGGGCTCGGTGCCCACCCACGCGCTGCGAACCCCCGTTCCCTCCAGGGAAGATGCGGCCTTCGACTGCGTCATCGCCCCATTATTGGCCTACCCTGCTGATCATGCGCGAGGTGCTCGAGGATCTGCTCTCGGCCTACCGATCCGGGGATCCGGTGGCTATGGCCACGGTGGTGCGCACCTGGAAGTCGGCGCCGAGGCCAGCCGGGGCGGCCATGCTCGTGACCGGCGATCACGAGGCCGTGGGGTCGGTGAGTGGCGGATGCGTGGAGGGAGCGCTGTTCGACGTCGGTGTGGAGATCCTCGACGATGGGCTTCCGCGCTACGAGAAGTACGGCGTCAGCGACGACGAAGCCTTCGGGGTGGGCCTGACCTGCGGCGGCATCATCGAGGTCTTCGTCGAGCGGGTCGACCAGAACAGTTGGCCGGAGTTGGAGCAGGTAGCAGCGAGCATCGATGGCCAAGAACCCCTCGCTATCGCAACTATCGTTCGCGCTCCGGAGGAATCGACGGATCGCGTCGGTCGGCACCTGGTGGTGCGCCCGGACCGCACCGAGGGCTCGCTCGGCACCGCGCGGCTCGATGACACGGTGCGAGAGGACGCACTCGGTCTCCTGGCCGCCGGCACCACGGGCTTTTTGCATTACGGGCCCCAAGGTGAGCGCCTCGGGGAGGGCCTGGACGTGTTCGTTGCGAGCTTCGCACCACCGGCGCAGATGTTCGTCTTCGGCGCTATCGACTTCTCCGCTGCGCTCGTGCGCGTAGGCAAGATCCTCGGGTACCGCGTGACGGTATGCGATGCGCGTCCGGTCTTCGCGACGTCCAAGCGGTTCCCGGATGCCGACGAGGTGGTGGTGGACTGGCCGCACCGCTGGCTTGCCACGCAGCAGATCGACGAGCGCACGGTGATCGCCGTTCTCACCCACGATCCGAAATTCGATGTTCCGGCACTCGAGGTCGCGCTCGCCAGCAAGGCCGGTTACGTGGGTGCGATGGGCTCCCGCCGCACCCACGAGAACCGACTCGAACGCCTCCGTGAAGCCGGCGTTCCCGAAGAGCATCTTGCTCGATTGCACTCGCCGATCGGTCTCGACCTCGGGGCCCGGACTCCGGAGGAGACCGCGATTTCCATCGCCGCGGAGATCGTCCAAGCTCGGTGGGGCGGTAGCGGCCGTCGCTTGGCCAGCACCGAGGGTCCGATTCATCCGGGGGCACCTCGATGAGCGATACATCCGCTGGGTCCTCGCAGGTGGCGGGAGTAGTCCTCGCTGCGGGTGAGGGAAGGCGCTTCGGGGGACCGAAGGCCCCCTACGTGCACGAGGGCGAACGCCTGGTGGACCGCTCGGTGCGTCTGCTGCGCGAAGCCGGCTGCGATCCGGTCTTCGTGATCTTGGGCGCGTGGGAAGGACGCGTCGACGGTGCCCTGGTCATCGTGAACCACGGCTGGGAAGAAGGGATGGGTTCTTCGCTTCGCATCGCCTTGAAGTGGGTGAATGCCACGACAGATGCCGACCACGCCTTGATCACCTTGGTGGATCTGCCCGGCTTGACCACCGAAGCGATAGCGCGGGTCGCGCAGGCTCCGGGCGATTTCGTGGTGGCCACCTTCGACGGCGAACGCGGTCACCCGGTGCGCATCCCTAGGGCGCACTTCAGGGATCTCATCGACTCGGTAGCCGGCGACGAGGGAGCCCGCAGTTTCCTCACCGGTCGCGACGACGTCGAGTTCATCGAGTTAGGTGACATCGCAGATGGTCACGACATGGACGAGGCGCCTAGCGCTCGATGACGTCGCGGACGCCCTTGGCGCCGAGGTAGACATGCAGGACAGTCACCGGCTCTTGCGTGACGTTCGTGCCGTTGTAGTCGGTCTTGATCGCCTGGACGAACGCCGAACCGGCGGGGTACTCCACGAGTGCGCCTTCACCGAAGTCCACGGTGTACGTCCCGGAGAGCACCTGCACATAAACCGGTATCCGGTGTCTGCGCCAACCGGTCTGCTCGCCGGGTTCCAACACGATCGTCTCGCTACTGATCCGTGCCGGCTTCTTGTCCGGATAGGTGATGCGCTGATCGAGAGTGGTCAACTCCTGCTTGTCGAGTATCCGCTCATCGGTCTCCGGTGGGGTGGTGACTGCGACGGACTCTTGTACCGCGGGGACCTCGGATGTCGATTGTGATTCACCGCAAGCGGTGACCGCGACTACTGCCACTACTGATGCGATCGCCGAACCCGCTCGCGCCGACAGCATGTAAGTACGGTACTGAAGCCGCAAGAGATTGCCACAGCACTATGGATCGATGAGGCCCAACCATCGTCGGGCTTCGGCGTAGGCGGGACCTGGGTCTGTCGGGTCGAGCAGCACACAGTGCATACCGGCTTCTTGCGCGCCGCGGATATTCACGGGTTGATCGTCGATAAAGACGATATCTCCAGCGGGCATACCCATGCGCTGGATCATCAGGTCGAAGGCTTCCTTGTCTGGCTTGTACACCCCATCGGTACGACCATCCACCATCACTTCGAACTCACGCAGGATCGTCATCTTCTCGATCCATTCGGCATCATGGAACGAAGTGAGGTCGTTGGTATGGATACCCACACGGATGCCCGCTGCCTTCGCATCGTGGATTAGTTCTACCGCAGCGGGGCGAAGCAACTCCTCCTCACTACCTGAATACAACGGCGCCATCATCGATGGCATGTCCGCAGGAAGCCCCGTCAACTCCGAGAATCGCTCCGCCTGCTGTGCCCAGTACTCGCGCTCGTTCAACTGCCCGGCCTGGAAGTCACGCCACAATGAATCCGATTGCGGATCGAAGGGACCCGTCCACGCCAAGGAACCCGCCGGCAGACCGAGGTTGCGTTCACCGACCGAGCGCACCTCGAAGGGTGTCAGCAGGACGGGCCCACCGAAGTCGAATACCAGCCCCTTCATGACGATTCCCGCCTTTCCACCCGCACCTCGGTGCTCCACGCGCCCCCCTCGAATGTGGCTTCGATCCAACCATCGGGCTCGAGATCCAAGGGAGCGGTCAGCCCTCCGGTGAGGATCAGATCACCGTCACGTAGGGCTCGTGGCAGGTCCGAATGCTGGGCCAACCAATCGATACTCCCGGCGATATCAGGGCAAACGTCAGGGACCCGGGCCGTATGCGAGTGCCCCGCACTGGATCGAAGAGTCACGACGAGGTCCTCAAGCGGTGCATCGAGGCGCGAACCGAGCACGGCATAGGCGGCGGAGGATCCGTCCGCGGTGTTGTGCGCCCAGGTGAACTCGTAGTCCTTCCACACCGAGTCGACCACTTCGATGCTCGCGAGGTATTCGACCACCGCACCGTTGCCATCGATGCGCACGGCGATTTCCGGTTCGACCTTGGGTTGGATGAGTTCGCGAACCAGGGCTGGGCTCGTCAGCACCATGGAATCGAACAAGGCCCCATGATTGGGCTGCTCGATGCCCATCGCCGCACGCATCACTTCCGATGTGTAGCCCAACTTGAAGCCGGCAATGTCCGGCTCCGGATGCAGTTGCCGCCTCACTCGCGCCTGAATCTCGTAGGCAGTGTCAGGGCGCACGGGAGTCTCGCCCGCGGTCAGCATCCTGCTAGAACGACGAGCCTCGACGATCGCCGCAACCACTTCCGAAACCGAGCGCGACTCAGTGCTCCTCTTCGGTGATCGTCACCATGTCGAAGCGCACGACCTCACCGAACCAACCGCAGTCACCGCACCAGGTCATGAAGTTGCGGGTATCCCCGGTCCAGTACTCGGTTGCGATGCCGCCGTCGACCTCGAGATCCCCGGCGCACATCGGGCAGAACTTCGGACGATCGAGCAGGTGTCGCTCCGCGTCACCGGCGAACCACTCGCCCTTGGCGGGCAGGCGGTGCGGATCCGGGGGCAGTTCAGCCATGATGCGCGTCCGTTCCGCCGAGTCGAGGGTCTCGTCAGGCGTCGGCACTGGCCTTTTCCCGGTTGGCCCATGCGTTGTCGTGCAGATCGAGTAGTTCCTGCTTGATCGGGCTGTACCTGGATGAACCGAGAGTGATCCACGCCTCCGCGAACTCGCGCTCGGCACCGAACTTGTCCTTCTCGCACGGAAGGTCGATCCGGTCGTGCTTCTCACGCACGGTGCCGATCGGGTCCTCGCCATTGGCGACCTTCTTCATGTTCTCCTTGAACATCTTGCGCAACATCGCTACGCCCGCGTCGGATCGACCTAGGTGCTCTTGGGTGCGATCGGTCACGGCACCCTGCGATACCCATGCCATCACGTCCTGGCCCTCGATGTAGTCGGTGATGAACCGGCCGTTCTCGTCCTTCCACAAGTATTCGTAGAAGACGGGTCGCTCCTGCTCGGGAAGATTCGCGCCCTTGGGTGCGTGATTGGAGTAGAACAACTTCCAGGTGGTGGTGTCGTCGATCGGGACGCGGATCTGCATCTGATCGATGCCGGCGCCACCGACTCGCATGAAGTACGGGAAGACAAGCGGGTGCCCGATCTTCCAGTCGTCGCTCTCCTCCGAGCCTCCCTCGAGAACCCGACGCTTCAAGATGCCCCATTCCATCTCATCGAAGCCGGTCTTCATGTGCTTCTTTTGGAAGGACTTCGGCGCATCGAATCCTTGGGTCTGGCCGAGGAACTCGAAGTACTGACCGTGCAGCCACTCGACGTGGTGTGGGTCAACCGAGTTCTCCATGATCTGCAGCCAGTTGCACGGCAAAGTGGCGTAACCGCAGTCCTTGACGCCATCCATGACGAAGACATCGAAGCGCGGTAGTTCCGGCGCGGGGTCCGGCCCGACGTAGACCCAGACCATGCCGCCCATGACCTCGGCCTTGCCTGCCTTCTGCTGAACTCGATTGCGGAAATTCTGGTTATCCGCTTCCGCTGGTTGCTCCAGGCAATTTCCGTCGAAGTCCCACTTCCAGCCGTGGTAGCCACAGCGGATGCCGTCCTCGTGCACCACTCCGTAGGTGAGCGAGGCACGGCGGTGCGGGCAGGCCTCCGCCACGATGCCGTACCGGCCACTCTTCGGGGTCTTGAACAGCGTCCAGTTCTCCCCGAGCAAGCGCACCGTCTTGGTGTAGACGTCGTCGAAGTCCTCTTCGAAGGCGATGGGGTACCAGTAGCGGCGCAAGAGTTCACCCATCGGGGTGCCCGGGCCTACCTGAGTGAGTTCCTCGTTTTGCTCGACGGTCAGCATGGGGACGTCCTTTCTCGCTCTTAGTGCTAAGGGTGATGCTTGTCACGGTCGACGGCAAGGGCGCCGTCCCGCCGGAAGGAACTCGGGGCGGGTTGAGGACCAAAGTCCCCCGCCCCGAGCTCCTCCTAGATCGGCGTAGGGCGGATTAGTCCAAGACCGTGACCGTTCCGTTGGTTCCATCCACTCGGATCCGCTGACCGGTGGTCAGATTCGTCGTAGCGAAGCCGGTACCGGTGACGGCAGGAAGGCCGTACTCCCGACAGACGATGGCCGCATGGCTCATCATCCCGCCGGTATCGGTGACCGTCGCCTGGATCTTCCCGAAGATGGGAGCCCAACTCGGCGCAGTGAGCGGAGCCACCAGAATCTCGCCCTCTTGGATCTCACCGATCTGATCCGGGGAGAAGATCACCCGCGCTGGGCCTTCCACGATGCCCGGCGAGGCCGCCATGCCGCGCAGTTCGCCTTCGGCGGCATCCCCGCCCCCGAGCCAGGCACTCACGCTGTCGGAGGTGATACCCCACAGCATGACCGTGAACGGCTCGGTGATGACCTCCGGTGGCTCACCGAGAGCCGGCGCGGGCTTCCACTTGGCGAGTGTCTCGCAAATGCCCTTGCGCTTCTCGATGATCGGCGGCCAGTAGCCCGGGCCTGCGGGGGCTTCGGGCGTGGCCCATGCGTTGTAGTAGTCCCACAGCGCTTCTTCGACCTCGGTGCGCTTGAGGTAGAAGATGTCGTCCGAATCGGACCAGAAACCCTCCTTCACGAAGGTCTCCCCGAGTTGGCGCATCTTGCGCCAGATCACCGAGTGGCTCCAATGCTCCACGTAGAAGTTGTGGTTCTCCACGTACGGGAACACGGTGCGGGCCAAGCCGAGCTTGCCTTGGAAGGCCTCCTTGTCCTCATCGGACGTCAGGAGTTCGGTGTACTCGGCAACCACCCGATCACGCTCCGCGCGGATCGCTTCCACGGGTCGGTTGAGATCCTCGCCCGCTTGCACCTTGTCGATGTAGTTGCGGATGAACTCGAAGGGAACCTCCACGTTCTCGATCCAGATCTTGTCGTGGTGGTAGAAGCCAGAACCCGTGGAGAAGTTGAACCACGGCTCGGCCGACTCTTCGAACGACGCGATCCAGGACTGGCCCTCGGCCGACCCCTTCAGGATCTGGCAGGTGGCCTCGACATCCCCTGCGGAGAAGGCTTCCGCAACACCGCCATCCACGGCCTTGCGGGCCAGCCGCTTCAGCTCGTCATCCGGCCGGAAGAGGTCCACATCCACTCCGGCGACCATCTTGGCGATCGCCTGATCGGGGATGTTCGGGAACACCGTCTTGCAGAACATGAAGAAGTCCAGGTAAGCCGCGTACCCGAGATTCAAGAACTCGAAGTGGTAGTTCCACAACTTCAAGCCCAGGCTCACCAGCCGGTGGTAGTTGTCCTGCAGCTTGTAGCCCGCACCGAGGCCGGCACCGGACTTGACGACCTCATCGGCGTCCTCGATCTCCGGTAGCGGCTCGAACTCCAGCGATTCCAATTCGGCCACGAGTTCGCGGATCTTGACCATCCACTTGTCGTAGAGATCGTTCCAATTCATGAAGTAGTGACCGGCGCGGTCGGTGAAGTTGGCAACGCGCTCTTCGATCGTGGCCGGGTCCGCGGGAACAGGTGACAGGTAGCCGTACCCGTTCAAGATGCGAAAGGCGATCCCGTTGGCAGGCGGCACCTGCAGGTGTCGTGTGTTGTATTGGGACAAGGATGCGATCGCGAACTCGAAGAAGGTCGCATCCCACGGAGTCATGACGTTCGGCCAGTGGACTCCATCTTGGAACCAGAACATCGAATCCTCGAAGTCCTTGCGTGCCGGCGAGAACATCGACGAGTACACGTACATTTCTTGCCAGCCCTCAGCACCCTCGGGTGTCTCGATATCGAAGGGACTGGGAAAGCGATCTGCCATCTGCGTTTCCTCTCGTAGAACGGTTACCAGAGCACCGTCAGTGCTTCTGAGCGTGCAACGGATTCATCAGGGTCGAGACGATGCTCGCCATGAAGTCCCCGTTCGAACCCCCACCAGTGGATCCGCGCTGTTGCTTGCTCCAGACCGTCTCCGGTCGGGACTGCAGCAACACCACGTTCCCCCCATCTGGTAGATCCGCATCTACGGCCCACTCGATGTCCTGCGGGCAGCCGTAGTGCTTCTCTGCTGCCTTCGCCAAAGTGGCGATGGCCTTGATCTGCGCGTCGGTAAGGCTTGCCGCCGTTGCGCGATCTTCATCCGTCTCGACCTTCTCCACGGTGTCGTGGTCGGTGAGACGAAACTCGTGGCTCTTCGGTGAGATCTTGCGCTTTCCGATCTCGAAGAGGACTTTGTCGATCAGGAAGTTGTCGGGGGTGACTTCCCCGGAGACGACCCCTTCCCCGAAGCCCCATGCCGAGTCGATGCAGATCTGGGATCGGTCACCGTCAGAAGGGTTGAGCGTGAATGCGACTCCCGCCGAGACGGGCCGCACCATCTTCTGGACCACGACGCTCATCTCCACGGACTCGTGTTCGTAGCCCATTTCGGCGCGGTAACAAGTGGCACGATCGGTGAACAGACTCGCCCAGCATCGCCGAACGGCATCCACGACGGAGTCCGCACCACGGATCCACAGGTAGGTGTCGTGTTCACCGGCGAAGGAGGCGTCAGGCGAATCCTCACTGGTGGCCGAGGAGCGCACAGCGACCGGGACGTCATCGGTGGATGAGAGCCGGCACAACTCGGCGTAGGCGTCGCGCAGTTGCGCTTCGACCTGCGGATCCATCGGCATCGTGGTGATCGCATCGCGGATGCGTCGGCACCGATCCTCGACCATCGCGGTGTCGTCGGTGTCGAGATCCTTCAACAGGCAAGCCAATTCCGCATCGAGGTTCGCTGCTTCCTTGCTCACCCGAAAGGCGGCGGTGGTCAGCGCGAAGCCGGGTGGCACCGGGAGACCGGCACCGGTCATCTCGCCCAGACTCGCTCCCTTGCCGCCGACTTCCGGCTTCATCCCGTGCCAGTAACTCTCGAACCACATGACCGAACTCATCGCTGATCCTCCTCGCGCAGTGCCTTGGGCAGGGCCCGACCGCTGAGCCCTTGCCACCAATCGGGAAGTTGGTCGAGATCGGGAACCTGCACTTCTTGCACCCGGTTCCGGTAGGCGATGAAGGCCGAGTTCGTCTCGACGAGTCGGACGATCACCTCTTCGGTGTTGTACGGCTCCCCGGGGTCGTAGCCGAAGGCACTGATCGCGAATACCCGGATCGGCCCGGAGTGGGTGCCGACGATGATCCGATCGCCAGGGTGCTCTGCTTGTATCCGCTGGATACCCGCCCAGAAACGTCGAACCGTGGCTGACGGCGGCTCGAAGTTCAGCATCGGAATCTGGGTCCACAAAGTGATGGGGTCGGCACCGCCTTGCTGGGTCTTCCAGAACCTGTCCATCTCCACGAGCCAGGTCGGTCGATCGCCGAGCGCCACCCGCTCGTACTTCTCCATCTCACGCTTGTAGAGCCGGAACGCCCCGGTCACATCGCGCAGGCCCTCGGGTGTCCACACCTGGAAATTGCGGAACTCCTCCATCGCATGGACCTCGGAGATCTCCGCTTCACGACCCCACATCGTCAAGCCATCGAGCAGTCCCTTGCGGATCCCCTCCGATGTCTGACGTGCGCGGTTGGTGTCCGCGCAGACGATATGGACGCGCTCCCCTTCACGGATCGACTTGCTGATGTCGAAGCCACGTCGGTGCACCTGCCAGCTACCCAGCGGGGTCAGGCCACTTTCCGTCGAGTAACCCTGGGTCTCCCCGTGTCGGATGATGTGCACCTGTGTCAGGACAGATGGCCCGGATTGCTCACGTGACTCCGGAACGATCTCCTTGGTCTTGGTTATCTGTGCCCGAGCCATCGTGACGCCGAGGTCCTCGCCCTCCCAGGTCGGAAGGGGAGTCTCGAGCGGGTTCGCACCCGATCGCCGGTCGCGGAACCGGCGTAAGTACAACGGGACATCGTGGGTTCGATCGCCACCCCGATCGTCGAGTTCGTGTGGCTTACCTCCGTGCGATTCGCGCTCGAGGTACTTCTGCAAGTAGGCGGGCGGATCCGTCCTGTCCATGTGGGACAGTCGCGGGCGCGCCGTGCCGCCATCCGCGGCGATCCGTTCGATCTCCGCCTCGCTGGTGGTTTCGGTGTCCCCGATCTCGGCTGCAGTCATGTCTCTCCCTAGCTGTGCACCGTCAGGAACTGCTGGTCTACGACACCGTCGTAGTAGAAGATCGCGCGACCCATCTCAGATTCGGTCCACGTGATCGGAGGTTCCTCCGGATCGACGTAGTAGCCGCCAGTGAAGGCTTCGTTGCGATTCCCTGCAGGGTCGAAGAAGTAGATGCAATGGCCACGTGTGGCCCCGTGTCGCGTCGGATTCTTCTCGATCGGTACGCCGTGGTAAGCGAGAATGTCCGCGGTGTCCCGTATGGCGGTCCAGTCGTCGACCCAGAATGCGAAGTGGTGCAAGCCGCCGTCTTGACCCGTCACCAACGCGATGTCGTGCGAATGGTGCGAATGCTCCAGCCAGGTGGCCACTTGGAAGCCGTCGTCACCAAGCACCTGTTCGGTGAGATGGAAGTCGAGGACTTCCTGCAAGAACCGAGTGTTCGCGGCGACATCCTCACAGGTGATGAAGATGTGATCGAGGCGCGGTGGGGCGAAACCAACGAGATTGATCGGCTTGGGCGGCGGGTTAACCAGCGGTAGCAGGTTGCCCACCTGCTGCATGCCGTACACCAACTCCATGACGTGACCGCTGGGCAAGGCGAAACGGATGGCCTCGCCGTGTCCGGGCCCGATCTCGCCGGCATCGAAGCGAGTCACGGCTACCCCAGCTCGCTCGAGTTGCCCGGCGTAGTGATCGAGATCCTCGCGGTAGCGGACCTTCCAGCCCATGTGGTTCAGGCCGTAGGTCGGCTCGCTCGTCAAGATCACCGAGTGGTGCTGGTGTTCATCCCAGCACTTCAAGTAGACCCGGTCGGCCTCGCGAGCGGTCTCGTAGAGCCCGATGACCTCGGTGTAGTAGGCCGTGGCCAATTCCAGGTCTGGAACGCGCACTTCAACGTGCGACAAACGCAGGATTCCCATGTCTCGTCCGATCCCCTACGTGTGCACCGTCATGAAGCGGGTATTCAGATCGCCTTCGTAGTAGAAGACGGCACGACCGATCTGGTCCTCGGTCCAGGTGATGGTCGGGAATTCCGGATCCGGGCGGTAGCCCCCGGTGAAGACCTCGTTTCGGGTTCCCAGCGGATCGAAGAAGTAGATCGTGTTACCGCGGGTGATCCCATGCCGAGTCGGACCGACATCGATCTGGATTCCGTTGTAAGCGAGAACATCCGCGGAGCGACGTACGTGGTCCCAGTCATCGAGCCACCACGCGAAGTGGTGCAATCCACCGTTCTTGCCCGAGACGATCGCGAGGTCGTGCGGACTGTCGGTCACCGTCATCCAGGTGGCGGCCTGATGGCCCTGCCCATCCAGCAGTTGCTCGGTGGTCCGAAAGCCGAAGACGTCCTCGTAGAACTTGGTCGAGTCCCCCACTTCCTCGGCGGTCACCAAGAGGTGATCCAGGCGCGGTGGGGCGATTCCGGTCAGGCCTTCGACGAATGGTGCGGGATTGACGGGCGCGGTCGCCCTGCCGACCATGTCCAGGTCGGCGACGAGTTCCATCGTCTGCCCGGATGGGGTCTCGAACTGGATCGACTCCCCCTGTCCGATGCGATCCCCCTTGGAGACGCGGCGAACTGGAAACCCGTACCGCGAAACCCGATTCTCGAGCTCATCGAGATCGTCCTCGCGGTCGACTTTGAAGGACATCAGGTCGAAGCCGACCCGCGGCCCGTAGATCAGCCGCAGCGAATGGTGATTCGGCTCGTCCCAGCACTTGAGGTAGACCGAGTTCTCGTCCCGCTCGGTTTCGAGCAAGCCGATGACCTCGGTGTAGTACGCCGTGGCCAGGTCGAGATCGGTGACCGTGACGTCAACGTGCGCCAGCCTCTGCAAACCCATGGATTGTTCGCTCCCTCACTTGTGTAACAGGACACAACATCGACTGCGTGGAGCGTGACGGTAAGTGGAATGTGTCCCGCATGGAAGTACGTCGTCCCATCTACAGGAACACCCGCTGCTAACGTCCCGAAGCATGGCGGCAGGTGGTCCCGAACAGATGCGATCGGCGATGGCCGACTACATCCGTGCGGTTCATGAGGCCTACCTAGACGCCGCGGACCCCCTGCCACCGGCCGACCGCGCCCGACTTCCGCTGTTCACCGACCGCCCCTTCACCGTCATCGCGGCGGGAACCCGGTACCTGCATGTCCTCGCGACGACCGACCCCTTGCCCGAACCCGTCGGCCCGGAGGTGTGCATCGAGGACAGCGCAGACGGGCTCAGTTGGACCCTGCGCTTCTACGACCCCGTCGTAGCGCCCGGGCTCGGGCTGATCGATGAAGCCGACGCTCCCCAACCGACCCAGGTGCGCGACACCCTGGGAGTGCGAACCGTGCTTTACCACCTGTCCGTGCCACCCGGTGGAGGTTTGACGGCCCATCACGCGCAGCACGCCGGAACTGGGCTGGCGCATTCGCATGCGGCAGCCGATCGTGATTTCAGCACCATGGCCGGATTGCAGCCCGCAAGCGGGGAACTCATAGCCGAGATGCACGCCGCACACGTCAACTCGATGCCGATTGCGCTGCGCCTGCTTGCGAACGAACTCCTCGGCAAGCAAGCCATCGACGCTTCGACCACCGATGTCGCATCGATCCGGCGGACTGCACTCGAAGAGCTCAGGTCGGCGGCACTGTGAGTGAGGAAACCCCCACGCCGCGGCGAGCACATTCGACACTGTCGAGTGTTCGCAATGCCGCTCGTCTGCTGCGCGAATTCTCCAAGGGGCCCCGCGAGTTGGGAGTCACCGAACTATCCCGTCGCCTAGGGGTGGGGAAAAGTACCGCTCACCGACTCGTCAATACGCTCACCGAGGAACGACTCCTCGAGCAAGATCCCGATACCGGTGCGTACCGACTCGGGCTCGCGATGTACGAGTTGGGGACGTCGGTCTACTGGCATACCGATCTGCACGAAGCATGCACTCCCGTGCTGGACCAATTGCGCAACTCGACGAAGGAGACCGCACAAGTGGCGGTGCTCGACGGACACGAAGTCGTCTACGTGGAACGACGAGAAAGTCCGCAGACGCTTCGACTCTTCGGACGGGTCGGTCATCGCAACGACGCGCACTGCACCAGCACCGGGAAGTTGCTATTGGCCTGCCTACCCCCGGAACAACTCGATCGCACGTTGCGGGGCTGGCGACTTCCCGCCAAGACCCCCTACACCGTCACCAAGATTGACGAACTGCGCAAACAGTTGCAGACGATCCAAGCCCAGGGATGGGCGGAGAACATAAACGAGGCCGAACTCGGAGTCGCATCCGTGGCTGCGCCGATTCGTAACGGACTAGGGGAAGTGGTCGCAGCAGTGTCTATCGCCGGACCCGTCCAACGCCTCGGTGGGGAGTCACTACGCAGATTCGCCAGGCCCTGCATCGAAGCCGGGTTAGCCATCAGCCGACGTCTCGGTTACCGGGATTCCAAAGGAGGTCGTTTATGAGCAACTTGACCGACGCCCAGGCGAGGGAGTTCGCGGACGCGCTGTACGAGGCGCGCCGCGACCGCATTCCGATCCCACCTTTCACCGAATCGATGCCCGAACTCGGCATGGCCGATGGCTACGCGATCCAGCAGCACTTGGTGGATCGTCTCGTATCCGATGGCGGTGAGATCTGTGGGTACAAACTCGGGCTCACTTCCGCACCGATGCAACAGCTCCTCGGGGTAGATCAGCCGGACTTCGGGCCGGTCTTCGCGAATACCGTGCATCGCGACGGATCCGTAGTTCGCACCTCGGACTTCATCGCACCTCGTGTCGAAGCGGAGATCGCTGTGATCCTCGGAGCCGAACTGCAGGGGCCGAACTGCACACCGGCCGACGCCTACCTGGCAACTCGGGGACTAGCGGCATCCATCGAGATCGTGGACTCCCGCATCGTGGACTGGCGAATTGCGATCGCCGATACCGTCGCCGACCTAGCGAGCAACGGCGCCATCGCACTGAGCAGCACCGTGGTCCCAATAGAAGACTTCGATCCCCGCCTGGTCGGCATGGTCTTCACCCGAAACGGCAATGTCGTGGCGACGGGGGCAGGGGCAGCAGCATTGGGAGATCCCCTCGCAGCAGTCGCATGGCTCGCCAACACGCTCGCCCCCATGGGCGTCACACTGCCCGCCGGCAGCGTGATCCTGACCGGAGCCTTGCACGCGATGACACCCATCAGCCCCGGTGAGGTCTACCGAGCTGAGTTCGACCACCTTGGGTCCATCACGCTGCGCGTCGAAGAAGTCGAAGGAGAGGAGAACTGATGGGCAAGAGGTGCGCCATCATCGGATCGGGAAATATCGGCAGCGACTTGATGTACAAGATGCTGCGCAGCGATGTTCTCGATCTCGTCGCCGTCGTAGGAATCGACCCTGCTAGCGATGGTCTCAGTCGAGCCCGCGAAGCCGGCCTCGAGGCACCCCACACCGGACCCGACTGGGTACTGGAGAACTCCGACGACATCGACATGATCTTCGATGCCACCAGTGCTTACGTCCATGTCCGCTACTACAAGAAGTACGCGGAAGCGGGGATCACCGCGATCGATCTCACCCCGGCGGCCAGGGGCCCCAAAGTGATTCCTCCTGTAAACCTCTACGAGCATCTCGATGCGCAGAACATCAACATGGTCACGTGCGGGGGGCAGGCGACAACCCCGATGGTCTACGCGATCCGCCGTGCCATCGACACCCTGCCGTACGCCGAGATGGTTTCGACCGTTTCGAGTCGCTCGGCGGGTCCGGGCACGCGGCAGAACATCGACGAGTTCACGAAGACGACCTCCACTGCTCTTCGCGAGATAGGTGGAGCCGAGCACAGCAAGGCGATCATCGTGCTGAACCCTGCGGAGCCGCCGATTCTCATGCGAAACACAGTCTTCGCCGGACTCCCCGAGGGCTCGGACCACACCGCCGTTCTCGACTCCATCCACGAGATGGCGGGTGAGGTCGCGAAATACGTTCCCGGCTACCGCCTGAAGAACCCTCCGGTAGTGGAAGAGGGGCCGTTCTTCACCCCGGGTGGCGAGGTCCCCCACCGCGCCGTAGTCCTGCTCGAAGTCGAGGGAGCGGGCGACTATCTACCCACCTACGCGGGCAATCTCGACATCATGACGGCCGCCGCCATGCGTGTCGGCGAGGCCGTGGCACACGCACAGCAGGAGGTACTCGCATGAGCGCGGAGATTCTTAACCCCGACGTCGACTACCGACTCATCGATTCAACGCTTCGGGACGGTTCGCATGCGATCAGCCACCAATACGAGGCCGATGAAGTCATCGCGATCGTGCGGGGACTAGATGCAGCCGGTGTCCAGGTGATCGAGATCGCTCATGGGGATGGACTCGGTGGCTCGAGCTTCAACTACGGCTTCTCGAAGGTCGATGAGAAGGAACTCATCGCACGCGCCTGCGACGAAGCGCGGAATTCCACCATCGCCTGCCTGCTTCTCCCCGGTATCGGGCTCGCCGACGATCTGAAGGATGTGCAAGAGCTCGGAGTCGGGATGGCGCGCATCGCCACACACTGCACCGAGGCCGATATCAGCGAACAGCACATCAAGACCGCCAAGCAACTCGGCATGGAGACCGTCGGTTTCATGATGATGGCCCACATGAACTCCCCCGAGGGCCTTGTCGAACAAGCGTTGTTGATGCAGTCCTATGGAGCAGATGCCATCTACATCGCCGACTCCGCCGGGGCCATGACCACCGAAGATGTCCGGCGTCGAGTGAACGCACTCGTGCAGGCTCTGGAGGTCCCGGTCGGTGTTCACGCCCACAACAACCTGTCGATGGCCGTAGCGAATTCGATTGCGGCCTACGAGGAAGGCGCGGCGAACCTCGACGGCACGAGTGCGGGATTGGGCGCCGGAGCAGGCAACTGCCCGACCGAGATCCTCGCGGCGGTTCGAAC
>AACY020311285.1_pt1 | contig 24156 bp, 21 predicted proteins | sample 267378 | NCBI WGS metagenome assembly AACY02 (sample SAMN02954345, study PRJNA13694) | marine metagenome | biome: aquatic; feature: ocean; material: water; isolation source: isolated as part of a large dataset composed predominantly from surface... | reverse complement strand
GATGGTTTTGCGACATACGCGGCCTCGCGTCGCGCGCGGTCAGGCGCCGCCGGTCAAGGCGGGCGCGGCGCGGCGGTCGCGATCCGAGACGCGCCGCGACGCCGCGCCGGCCCGGCCGGAGCGCGCGGCCCCGCGGCGACGGGCGGGCGCTGCGACAACCCGGCGCGCGGGCGAATCTCCGAAGGAAAACAATGCGCCTCCGCCGTGGCGGGCCGTGGTCCGGCGCGTGGGACGCGGGGGCGCCGTCGCCGCCGTCGCGCCGCGCTCCGGTCAGGCGTCCGCGCGCTGCGCGGCGGGTTCGACGCCGCACCATTCCGCGATGAAGAGCGCGAGGGCGTGGGTGCAGCGGCGCAGGCTCGGGAGGTTCACGCGTTCGTCATAGCCGTGGATGTTCTCGGCCAGCGGTCCCCAGCAGAGCGTCGGCGCGTCCTGGTAGAGGCGATGGACGCGCGCGTCGAGATAGCCGTTCATCAGCATCTCGCCCATCGGGGCGCCGAAGGCGGTCTCGTGGGCGCGGGCGAGCGCGGCCTCGGCGTCGGAGCCGGGCGGCTGGTGGTAGCCCTCGGCGAAGAAGCCGGTCCAGTCGATCTCGGGGGGATGCGCCGCGAGATAGGGGTCGGCGGCGGCGGCCTCGGCGACGACCCGCTCCACCTCGGCGGCGGCCTCGGCGGCGGGCGTTCCGGGGAAGAAGGAGAGGCGGCAGTCGACCGCGCACCAGGCGGGCACGGAGGAGGGCCAGTCGCCGCCCTCGATCCGCCCGGGGTTCAGGTTGATCGGGTGGGGCGCGCCCTCGAAGGCCGGGTGGCGGGGGCCGTCGTTCAGCCGGGCCTCATGGGCGCGGAGCGCGGCGATCAGGCGGAAGGCGGCCTCGATGGCGTTGGCGCCGGCGCCGGCGTCGCGGGCGTGGACCGGCTCGCCGCGGACCCGGAGGCGGAACCAGAGGACGCCAAGATTGGCGCGGACCAGCTTTTCGTCCATCGGCTCCGGGATGACCACGGCGTCGGCTGGGCCGGAGCGGAGCGCCGCGTCCAGCGCGCCGTTGCCGGTGCTCTCCTCCTCGACCACCGCCTGGATCGTGACGGGCGCGGCGGGACGAAGGCCGCAGGCGGCGAGCGCGTCGAGCGCGGCGAGCGTCATGCCGAGGCCGGCCTTCATGTCGCCCGCGCCGCGGCCGTAGAGCCAGTCGCCCTCGCGGCGGGGTTCGAAGGGCGGCGAGTTCCAGAATTTTTCGGGGCCTGCGGGCACGACGTCCATATGGCCGTTGAGGACGAGGGAGCGGCCGGTCGTGCGCGTCGGCGCGTGGCGGGCGATAATCGTAAGGGCGTCGGAATAGTCCACCACGACGGGAGAGAAGCCGGGGTGCTCGCGGATCGCGTCGAGATCGATGGGCGCGACCGTGGTGTCGAGGCCGCGGGCGCGGCAGGCCTCGGCGAAGATCTCCTGCGCGGGACGCTCGGCGCCGCGCACCGAGGGGATGGCGACGAGGCGTTCGAGGAAGGCGAGCTGGGCCTCGAACCCCGCCGCCACGGCGGCGTCGAGGCGGGGGGCGAGGTCGGTCACGGGGCGGTCTCCGCGGCGGTCTCGGGGGCGGTCTCGGGGGCGAGGTCCCATTTCGCGCCGGGGACGGCGGCGAGAAGCTGGCGGGTGTAGGCGTCGCGGGGGGAGCGGAACACCTCGGCGACCGGGCCGATCTCGACGAGGCGGCCCTTCTGCATCACCGCCACGCGGTCGCAGAGCTGGGCGGCGACGCGGAGGTCGTGGGTGATGAAGAGGATCGAGAGGCCGAGGCGCGCGCGGAGGTCGCGCAGGAGGTCCAGCACCTGCGCCTGGATCGAGACGTCGAGGGCGGAGACGGCCTCGTCGGCCACGATCAGTTCGGGCTCCATCGCCAGCGCCCGGGCGATGCCGATGCGCTGGCGCTGGCCGCCGGAGAACTCGTGGGGGAAGCGGTCGAGCGCGCCCGCGTCGAGGCCGACCAGCTCCAGCAGCTCGCCCGCGCGGCGGAGCGCCTGCGCCTTGTCGACGCCCATCGCCATCGGCCCCTCGGTCAGCGCGCGGGCGATGCGGGCGCGGGGGTTGAGCGAGGCGTAGGGGTCCTGAAACACCATCTGCGCGGTCCTGCGCGCGCGGCGGAGCTCGGCGGTGGAGAGCGTCGCCATATCCACCCCGCCGATGCGGACATGGCCCTCGTCGGGGTCCACGAGCCGGACGATGGCGCGGCCGACGGTGGACTTGCCGGAGCCGGATTCGCCCACCAGCCCCAGCACCTCGCCGCGGGCGATGGCGAAGGAGACGCCGTCGACCGCGTGCACCGTGCGCTTCGGTTTGAAGGGGCCGCCGCTGGTGACATAGGTCTTGCGCAGGTCGGTCACTTCAAGGGCGGGGGGCGACGGGTCGCGCGCCTCGGTCGCGCCGGGCGCGCCGGAGGGCACCGCGTCGAGCAGGGCGCGGGTGTAGGGGTGCTCCGGCGCGGAGAGGACCGTCTCCGCCCGGCCCTGCTCCACGATGCGGCCGTGGCGCATGACCACGACGCGGTCGGCGATCTCGGCCACCACGCCGAAGTCGTGGGTGATGAACATGACGCCCATGCCGTGGTCGCGCTGGAGGCGGCGGATCAGCGTCAGGATCTGCGCCTGCGTCGTGACGTCGAGCGCGGTGGTCGGCTCGTCCGCGATCAGCAGGGCCGGCTCCAGCGCGAGCGCCATCGCGATCATGGCGCGCTGGCGCTGGCCGCCCGAGAGCTGGAAGGGATAGGCGCGGACGATGCGGGGCGGATCGGGCAGGCCGACCTCCTCGATCAGCGCCAGCGCCCGGGCGCGGCGCTCCTCGGGCTTCAGGCGGCCATGGGCCTCGAACACCTCGGCGATCTGGTCGCCGATGCGCATGAGGGGGTTCAGGGCCGTCATCGGCTCCTGAAAGATCATCCCGATGCGCGCGCCGCGGAGGTCGCGCCGCGCCCGCTCGGACAGGGCGAAGAGGTCCCGCCCCTCGAAGACGGCGCGGCCGCCGGTGACGCGGACGCCGGGGGGCAGCAGGCCCATCACGGCGTTGGCGGTCATCGACTTGCCGGACCCCGACTCGCCGACGACGCAGAGGATCTCTCCCGGCGCGACGGAGAGGGTCACGTCCTCGACCGCATGGGCCCGGTCGGCGCTGACCGGGAGCGCGATGGTCAGCCCCTCGACAGAGAGCGCGGGCGTCATCGGCCGCGCCGCGCGAGGCGGGGGTTGAGGGCGTCGTTCAACCCCTCGCCGATGAGGTTGAGCGCCAGCACGGTCAACAGGATCGCGAGGCCGGGGAAGAAGCTGAGCCACCAGGCGGAGCGGATCACCGTGCGGGCGGCGCCGATCATGTAGCCCCAGCTCATCACGTTCGGATCGCCGAGGCCGAGAAAGGAGAGCGAGCTTTCGAGCAGGATCGCGGTCGCCACCATCAGCGAGGCCATGACGATGATCGGCGAGACCGCGTTCGGCAGGATCTGGCGGGCGAGGATGTTCCAGTTGGAGAGGCCCTGAAGGCGGGCGGCGTCCACGAAGTCGCGCTCCTTCAGCGACATGACCTCGCCGCGGACGAGGCGGGCGACCGGGGGCCAGCTGACGACGGCGATGGCGATGATGACGCTGACGAGCGAAGGCTGGAAGATCGCGACGAGGACGATGGCCAGCGCGAAGTTCGGGATGGTCTGGAAGAACTCGGTGAAGCGCATCGCCGCCTCGTCCACCCAGCCGCCGAAATAGCCCGCCACCGCGCCGAGGGGGACGCCGATGCAGAGGGCGAAGAAGGTGGAGATCAGCCCGACGATCAGCGAGACCTGCGCGCCATAGGCGAGGCCGGCGGCGACGTTGCGGCCGAGCGTGTCGGTGCCGAGGGGGATCGCCTCGTTCGCGAAGGGCGGCAGGAAGGGGCGCTGCACCATCCGCCACGGGCTCTGCGGGAAGATCACGGGCGCGAGGAGCGCGACGAGGACCACCACCAGCAGCAGGATCACCCCGAGCACGGCGCCGCGGTTGCGGGAGAAGGCGCGCCAGAACGCCCTCACCGGCCCGCTCCGATGCGGGGATCGACGAGGCGGTAGACGATGTCGGTGATGACGTTGAACAGGATCACGAGGGCCGCCGAGACGAGGAACACGCCGAGCAGGAGCTGGTAGTCGCGGGCCTGCAGCGACTCGAACATCAGCCGCCCGACGCCAGGCCAGGCGAACACGGTCTCGGTCAGCACGGCCCCGCCGACGAGTTGCCCCGCCTGCAGGCCCGCCAGCGTCACGACCGGCAGGAGCGCGTTGCGCAGGACGTGGCGGCGCTGGATCAGGCGGTCGGAGAGGCCCTTGGCGCGGGCGGTCTTCACGAAGTCCATGCCCGAGACCTCGAGCATCGAGGAGCGGGTCATCCGCATGTAGACGGCCGCGAAGAACAGGCCGAGGGTGAGCGCCGGCAGGATCAGGTGCCGGCCGATGTCGAGGGCGCGCTCGAGGCCCGTGTAGTCGGCGCCGACAGTCTCGAAGCCGAAGCCCGGCAGCCATTCGAGCTGGACCGAGAACAGCAGCACCGCCATCAGCGCGACCCAGAACAGCGGCGTCGCGTAGAACAGCAGCGCCGTCCCCGTCACGAGGCTGTCGGTCCAGCGGCCGACGCGGGCGGCCGCGACCGCGCCGAGCAGCACGCCGATCCCGAGCGAGACGAAGAAGGCGGTCATGGTGAGGAGGAGCGTGGCGGGCAGGCGCTCGGCGATCAGCGCGATCACCGGGGCGTCGCGGCGGTAGGAGTAGCCGAGATCGAGCATCGCGACGTTCGAGACATAGGACCAGAGGCGGACGTGGAACGGCTCGTCGAGCCCGAACTTCTCACGCAGGTCGGCGATGAACTTCTCGTCCGCGGCGCCGGCCTCGCCCGCCATCACCGCAGCCGGATCGCCGGGCGCGGCGTTGATGAGGACGAAGTTGAGCGTCACGATCAGCAGCAGCGTGACGATCGCCTTAGCGAGGCGCTGGAGGATGGCGTAGGCGGTCGCCATGGGCTGGAAAGCTCCGGCAAAGGAGCGGCCCCGCGCGAGACTCGGGGCCGCCGGTCAGACGCGCGGGCTCACTCGTCCAGCCAGGCGTCCTTTAAGCCGTCGTTCACGCCGATCGCCGTCTTGACGAGGTCCTTGACCTCGCAGCGGTAGATCGTCGGGAACTCCAGCTCCAGCATCCAGGCCACCGGCACGTCGTCGACGATGATCTCCTGGACCTCGTCGTAGAGCTCTTGCCGCGCCTCCTCGCCGACCGCCACGGCGGCCTCGGCGAACAGTTCGTCCACGCGCGGGTTCTCGTAGCGCGAGACGTTGTTCCAGGGGCTGCCCTTGGCGATGTTGGAGGAGATGTAGGTTCGCGCGACGCCGAGCGCCGGGTCGCCGTACTGGTAGAGATAGGTGAAGGCGAGGTCGAAGTCCCAGTCGCTCACCTTCTGGTTCCAGCCGGCGACGTCGGTGGCGACGATCTCGGTCTCGATGCCGACATCCGAGAGGTTCTGGCGGATCGCCTCGGCCCAGCGCTGCCAGGTCTCGCCGTAGGGCAGCGGCAGCAGCGTGATCGGCTCGCCGTCATAGCCCATCTCGTCGAGCAGCTCGCGCGCCTTCTCGGGGTTGTAGGAATAGTCCGTCACGTCGTCGGAGTAGAACCGCGTGGCCGAGGAGACCGGGCCGGTCGCGACCTTGCCGAAGCCGTTCCAGACGACGTCGCGCGCGAATTCGCGGTCCATGGCGTACATGATCGCCTGGCGGAAGCGGACGTCGGCGGTCGGCCCGTCCTGCGTGTCGATCCAGAGCCAGCTGTGCGGGCCGAAATACTCCCAGCCGGCGCCGGTCGAGCAGACGCCGTCCATCGCCGTAAGCCGCGGCACGTCGAAGTTCTCGACCGAGCCGCCGGGCAGGATGTCGACCTCGCCGGTCTCGAAGGCCACGGCGCGGGCCGCGGCGTCCGGGATCACGCGCCAGTAGATCTCGTCGAGATAGGGCTGGCCCTCGACGTAGTAGTCCTCGTTCTTGACGAGGTGGATGTAGGAGCCTCGCTCCCACTCCTCGAACTTGAAGGGGCCGGTCCCGATGGGGGTGGCGTTCATCGGGTTGTTGGCGAAGTCGGTGCCCTCGTAGATGTGCTTCGGGATCATCGGCATGGTGCCGACCTCGAAGACGCCGAGGAACGGGCCGAAGGGGTTCTTCAGCTGGAACTGCACGGTGCGGTCGTCGAGCGCCGTCACGCTCTCGACGTGCTGGAGCGAGACGCGCAGGCGCGGATGCGTCTCGCGCAGGAACGTGTCGACCGAGAACACCACGTCCTCCGCCGTGAAGGGCTCGCCGTCATGCCAGACCACGCCCTCGTGGAGGGTGAAGGTGTAGGTCAGGCCGTCCTCCGACACCTCCCAGCTCTCGGCGAGGCCGGGCTGCGGGTTCAGGTCGGTGTCGTAGCGGAGCAGCCCCTCGTAGATGTTGCCGGCGACCATCTGGGTCGGGCCGTTCTGGACGAGGCCGAGCATCAGGCTCGGCGGCTCGGGCTGGATCACCACGTCGACGCGCCCGCCGCTCTGCGGTTCTTGCGCGTGGGCGGCGGCGGCGAGCGCCAGCGCCGCCGCGGTCGAAAGAAGCCTCTTCATCGCAGTCTCCCTGTCGGTTCGGGTTGGAGGCCCGGCGGGCCTCAGCGGTCGTAGCCGGGGGCTGCGTCCGCAAGCAGGCGGAGCCAGGCGTCCCATTCGGGATCGGTTCCGGACTCCTCGGTCGCGTCGTAGGCGGCCTCGTACTGGCGCGCCGTGTGCTCGGCGACGGCCTCGGGAATCGGGCGGGGCGTCAGCCCCATGCCGAGCGCCGCCACCTGCGCCTTGCAGGAGCGTTCGAGGTTGAGGGCGAGCTTGGTCGCCTCCGCGACCGAGCGCCCGCAGGTCAGCATGCCGTGGTTGCGCAGGATCATCACGTTGCGCGCGCCGAGATCGGCGATCAGGCGCTCGCGCTCGTCGAGATCGAGCGCGATCCCCTCGTAGTCGTGGAAGGCGACGCGGCCGTGGAACTGGGCCGACCACTGGTTGAGCGCCAGCAACCCCTCCTCGACGGAGGAGACCGCGACGCCCGCGACGGTGTGGGTGTGGAGCACGCAGAGCGCGTCGGGCCGCGCCATGTGGACGGCGGAATGGATCGTGAAGCCGGCGGCGTTGATCCCCGCGCCGTAGGGGTCGTCCACCACGGTCCCGTCGGGGTCGACCGTGACGAGGGTCCCGGCGGTCACCTCGTCGAAGCGCAGGCCGTAGGGGTTCAGCAGGAAGCGGTGGCGCCCGGAGCCGTCCTCGGGCAGCCGCGCGGAGATGTGGGTGTAGATGCCGTCGTCCATGCCGAAATGGGCGATCAGCCGATACGCGGCGGCGAGGTCGCGACGGATCGCGGCCGCGGTTCCGGCGCTTGGGGGCTGTCCGTCGGGCATGGGTGCTGTCTCCGGTTCGGCGTCTCGGCCCCAAGCCTTTTTCGGCGGCGCCGCGAAGTCAACCCGCCGGAGGGCGCCGCGCGGCGCGGCGCCGCGCAGCGCAGTGGTCAGGCGTTGAGCGCGTCGAGCGCGGGAGCGCCGGCGAGCTCGATGTTGATCTCGACCGTGGAGAGGTCGTCGTTGCGGCCGAGCTTGATGTCGACGCGGTCGGGGCCGACGTTCATCCGTCGCTGGATCACCTCGAGGATGTCGCGCTGAAGCTCGCGCAGGATGTCCGGGCTGGAGGCTCCTGCGCGCTCATGGGCGAGCAGGATCTGGAGGCGGTCCTTCGCGCTGCTCGCCGAGCCGGCCGCGCGGGGCTTGCGGAAGAAGCTCAGCATCAGGCCGACCTCCGCATCCAGCGGCCGAAGAGGCCGGGCTTCTCGGGGGCGAGCCGGGTCTCGACCTGCTCGCCGAGGATGCGACCCACCGCCGTCATGTAGGCGCGGCCCGCGTCGGACTTCTCGTCGAGCGTCACCGGGGCGCCGGTGTTCGAGGCCTTCAGCACCGCCTTGCTCTCGGGGATCACGCCGAGCACGGGGATGGAGAGGATCTCCTCCACGTCCTCGATCGTCATCATCTCGCCGCGCGAGACGCGGGACTGGTCGTAGCGCGTCAGCAGCAGGTTGGGCCGGACCGGCTCGCCCTCCTGCTCGGCGCGGCGGGTCTTGCTGCTGAGCAGGCCGAGGATGCGGTCGCTGTCGCGCACCGAGGAGACCTCGGGGTTCGTGACCACGATCGCCTCGTCGGCGTGATACATCGCGAGCTGGGCGCCGCGTTCGATCCCTGCGGGGCTGTCGCAGAGGATGTAGTCAAAGTCCGCGCGCAGCTCGTCGAGCACCCGCGCGACGCCGTCGTCGGTCAGCGCGTCCTTGTCGCGGGTCTGCGAGGCCGGGAGGATCGACAGCTTGTCGAGCCGGCGGTCGGTGATGAGGGCCTGCTTCAGCTTGGCCTCGCCCTGGATGACGTTGATGAAGTCGAACACCACCCGGCGCTCGCACCCCATCACGAGATCGAGGTTCCGGAGGCCCACGTCGAAATCGACGACCGCCACGCGCTTGCCGCGCATGGCGAGGCCGGCGCCGATGGCGGCGGTCGACGTGGTCTTGCCGACGCCGCCCTTGCCGGACGTGACAACGATGATCTTCGCCAAGGGAATTCGCTCCTCTGCTCGAGTCATTTGAGAGGGTCGATCTTCAGCCGATCCCTCTCGAGGTAAGCCTGCACGCGCCGGCCGCGGATCTCGGGGCCGAGATCGTCGCTGGTCCGGTAGAGCCCGGCGATCGCGATCAGCTCCGCCTCGAGGCTCTGGCAGAAGATCCGCGCCGCGGCGTCGCCGCCGACGCCCGCGAGCGCGCGCCCGCTGAGCCGGCCGTAGACATGGATGCTGCCGGCCGCGACTAGCTCGGCGCCGGAGCTGACCGGGGCGACGACGGTGAGGTCGCCGTGCTCGGCGTAGACCACCTGCCCGGAGCGGACCGGCTCGGTGATCATCAGCCCGGCGGAGGGGCGGATCTCCGGGGCCGGCTTCGCCTCGGGGGCGGCGCGGGCCTCGCCGGGGTCGACCGCGCGCTCGCCGCCCTTCGGCAGCGCGACGAGGCCGGCGCCGCTGGCCTCGCGCTGCTGCGCCGCAGTCGCGTTCTGGACGCCGATCACCTGGAGCCGCCGGGTCTGGAGCCGGTGGACGAGCTTCAGGAAGTCGCTGCGGGTCTCCAGCGCTTCGGCCTGCTCGACGTCGAGCACGATCGGGGCGTTGACGAAGAAGGCCGGGGCCTGGCCGGTCAACTCGTCGAGGCGGCGGAACAGCGCCGCGTCGATCGGCCCCGCGATCCGGAGCACCACCGCCGTGATGAAACGGCTGCGCACCTCGACCGGCGCGCATGTCGTCTCAAGTGCGACGGAACCCTCCCCCGCACGCACCGCTTCCGCTCGCGCACTCATGGCGACGCCTCAATATCCGGATGTTCTCGTTTCTTTGACCGCAGCATATAGATTCGCGGCCCGATCGCAACGGCGCGTTTGAGGCCCCGCGTCACAGGGGCGAGAGGGGACGGCGAAGGGCGCGCCTCGCGCTTTGACACGATGTCGGGAAGTCGAGTGGTCAGGCGGAGATGCGTGAGTCCGATACGGGGCCGGAGGGGCCGTTGGCGCGCTGAGCGGCGCCGCTGCTTGAGGAGGATCGCGCGAACGGCCCAGGGTGGTCGCTTTGAAACGCCGGGGCGCAAGCGATTTATGGCGCAAGCGACTGTGACTGGTCCGCTTCTTGCGACTGCTGCAATGCGACCGCCCCCGGGATGGGGCGTTCGCGCGATCCGGGCTGGTCGCCCGGATCGCCATCACCGCTGAGCGGCAACCGAACGGCCGCTCCGTCCCGCAGGCGGCCGGAACGGCCCGTCCGGCGGGCGCTATCCGTCTCGGTCAGTCCGCCAGGCCTCGCCGCGCGCGAGGAGCGCGTCGATCTCGGCGCGGGTCGGCATCGCCGGCGCGGTGCCCGGCCGCGTGACGGAGATCGCCGCCGTGGCGTTGGCGAAGCGCAGCGCCTCGCGGGGCGCCATGCCTTCGGCGAGCGCGACCGCGAAGCCGCCGTTGAAGGCGTCGCCGGCGCCGGTCGTCTCGACCACCGGACCGGCGTCGAACGCGGGCGCGTGCAGCGCGGTCTCGCCGTCGAACCAGAGACAGCCGTTCTCGCCCAGCGTCACGATCGCGGCCTTCGCCACGCCGCGCGCCATGAGGGCCGCGGCGGCCTCGCGGGCGCTCGGGACGTCGGCGACCGCGACGCCGGTGAGTTCGGACGCCTCGGTCTCGTTCGGGGTGACGTAGTCGCAGAGCGCGAGCATCGCGTCGGGGATCTCGGCGGCGGGCGCCGGGTTCAGGATCGTCGCCGCCCCGCCCGCGCGCGCGACGCCGAGGGCGCGGATCGCCGCGTCCTGCGGCTGTTCGAGCTGCGTGACGAAGACCTTCGCGCCGCCGATCGCCGCGGCCTGCGCCTCGACGTCGGCGGGGGAGATCGTGGCGGCGACGCCGGGGCTGACGATGATCGCGTTGTCGCCGGTCGCCTCGTCGACGAAGATGAAGGCCGCGCCGGTGTAGCTTTCGTCGTGCTGCGTGGCGAGCGAGGTCACGCCCGCCTTCGCCCATGTCGCGAGCGCCATCTCGGCGAAGGTGTCGCGTCCGAGCTTCGTCAGGAAGCCGACGTCGCCGCCCGCCATCGCCGCCGCGACCGACTGGTTCGACCCCTTGCCGCCGGGCCCGAGCGCGAAGCTCCGCCCCATGATCGTCTCGCCCATGCGGGGCATCCGGCCCGCGCGGTAGGCGGTGTCCGCGACGAAGACGCCGAGGATGACGATGTCGTGCGCCACGGCCTCAGTCCTCCGGCCCGATCACGCCCTTGCGGAGCAGGAAGCAGCCGTAGAAGCGCCGCTCGCCGGTCTGGATCACGGCGTAGGCCTCGCGGGCGCGGTCGTAGAAGGCGAAGCGCTCCACGCCGACCATCGGGCGGGGGCGGCCCTCGGCGGCGTCGATCGCCGCCTGCGCCTCGGCCTGCGGGGCGGGGATCTCGTCGGGGGCGCCGACGACCTCCATGCGCGCCGCGAAGTCGTCCACGAAGGTGTCGAGGGGCAGGACCGACAGGATCGCCTCCATCGCCTCGCCCGCGCTCAGGTTCTCCATGCGCAGGAGCCGGCCGCAGACGGTGTGGCGCGCGACGCTGTCGGAGGGGAAGTTGGTGTCCGCCACCACCAGCACGTCGCCGTGGCCCATGGCGCGCAGGGCGTGCAGCACGTCCGCGTTCAGCCTCGGATCGATCCCCTTGAGCATCTCTCTCCTCCCGCCGCCGTCAGGCCGGCCGCTCCATGCGCGCGCCCTGCGCGCCCGCGAAGACGTGGACGTGGTCCGGGTCGAAGGCCAGCGTCGCCGCGTCGCCCGGGCGCAGGCTGACGCGGTCGCGGAAGACGGCCGTGATCTCGCGGTCCTGGAACTGGCAGACGACATGGGTCTCCGCCCCGGTCGGCTCGACGACGCGGACCGTGATGGGCAGGCCCGTCTCGCTGAAGCCGAGATGTTCGGGCCGGGCGCCGAGCGTGACCTGCGCGCCTTCGGTCAGGCCGGGGGGCGCGGGCAGCTCGACCACCGTGTCGCGCCCGAGGTCGACGCGCGCCACGCCATCCTCGATGCCGCGGACCGCCCCGTCCAGCAGGTTCATCGCGGGCGAGCCGATGAAGCTCGCGACGAAGGTGTTCTTCGGCCGGTCGTAGAGTTCGAGCGGGCTGCCGAGCTGCTCCACATGGCCCCCGTTCAGCACCACGATCTTGTCCGCCATGGTCATCGCCTCGATCTGGTCGTGGGTGACGTAGACGGTCGTGGTCCTGAGCCGCTGGTGCAGCTCGCGGATCTCGGTGCGCATCTGCACGCGGAGCTTGGCGTCGAGGTTCGAAAGCGGCTCGTCGAACAGGAACACCTGCGGGTCGCGCACGATCGCGCGCCCCATCGCGACGCGCTGGCGCTGGCCGCCGGAGAGCGCGCGGGGATAGCGGTCGAGATAGGGCGTGAGGCCGAGGATCTCCGCGGCGTCGTTCACCCGGCGGTCGATCTCCGCCTTGTCCATCTTCCGCAGCTTCAGCGAGAAGCCCATGTTCGCGCGCACCGTCTTGTGCGGATAGAGCGCGTAGGACTGGAACACCATCGCGATGTCGCGCTCGTTCGGCGCGAGATGGTTGACGCGGTTCGGGCCGATCAGGATGTCGCCCGCCGTGACCTCCTCGAGCCCCGCGATCATGCGCAGAAGGGTGGACTTGCCGCAGCCCGAGGGGCCGACGAGGACCACGAACTCGCCCTGCGCGATCTCGAGGTCGATGCCGTGGATCACCTCGACCGCCCCGTAGCGCTTGCGCAGCTGCCTGATCGCGACTTCCGCCATGTCCCTCCCGCGTCCTTTCGGGCATGATGCGCCGGTCTCGACCGCCGGCGTTGACGTCTTCGGTAGCCCAGGGCGGCGGGGCTGTCCACATCTGACCATACTAACATGCTAGATGCTTGACAGGCGGCCTGGCCCCGGCGAAGCATCCTCCTGCGGGGGACGCGTCGGAACCGGCGCGCCTCCCGACCGCGCGCGGATGCGAATGAGCCGGCGACAGGCCAGGCGCCGCCGCGGGTCGACGGGCCGTCCGAGCCCCGAACCGAAAGGGAGGTTTCTGCGATGAAAGTCCAGCACTACAACGCGCTCGTGCGCGCCATGATGAGCCGCCGCGCGATGCTGAAGGGCGCCGCCGGAATGGGCGCCGCGGCCGCGATGGGCGGGGGGCTCGGCGGCGCCGCGCGCGCCCAGTCCGACCTCCGCGCGGAAATCCTCCAGATCCCGGGCGTGGGCATGGGCAGCCCGACCGACGCCGACTGGCGGCGCGTCGGCGAGCTCTGCCTCGGCGCGACGCGGGAGCGCTTCGAGGCGGGCGCGTTCGAGGGGTCGAGCTGACCTTCATGGGGCTGAACAACCAGAACCTGCACAACTTCCTGTTCCGCGGCTTCCTGCGGCCCTGGGAGGAGTACACCGGCGCCACGATCAACTGGATCGACCTCGCGCAGGCCGACTACAACGCGCGCCTGCAGCAGTCGATCGCGACCGGCACCGTGGACTTCGACGTGCTCGAGATGGGCGCGCCCTTCGAGGGCGACACGGCCGGCCGCGGCCTGCTCGACCCGATGCCCGGCTGGGTGGCCGAGGACATCGACATGGACGACTACGTCGACTACCTGAAAGCGCCGGTCGGCACCTGGGACGGCCAGACCTACCGCGTCTCGATCGACGGCGACGCCCACACCTTCGCCTATCGCACCGACTACTATTCCAGCGACGAGCTGGCCGCGGCCTGGGCCGAGGAGGGCGACGGCTCGCCCTGGGCGCCGCCGACGACCTGGGAGATGGTCAACGCGCACAGCCGCTTCCTCGCCGGCAAGACCGACCCGCTGACGGGCCTGCCCGCCCACGGCTTCCTCGACCCGCTGCGCTACGCCTGGGGCGGTTTCGGCTTCTACTTCCTCGCCGACCGCGCGGCGTCCTACGCCAAGCACCCGGACGATCCCGCCTGGCTCTTCGACCCCGAGGACATGACGCCGCGCGTGAACAATCCCGGCTGGGTGCAGGCCATCCAGGACGTGATGGACCTGATGGCGGTCGAGGGCGCCTATCCGCCGGACCAGCTGAACGCCGACCCGAACACGACGGCCTTCCAGCAGTTCCTCGCCGGCACCGGCATGGGGCTGACCTGGTGGGGCGACGTGGGCTCGAACGCCCGGACCTCGGACACCTCGCTCGTCGGCGACGTGGTCGGCTTCTCGATCAACCCCGGCGCCGAGCGCGTCTACAACAGCCGCTCGGGCGCTTGGGAGGACACGCCGAACGAGGCGCCGAACAACGCCTATATCGGTTGGGGGATCTACGTCACCAACAACGTGCAGGGCGACGAGCGCAAGCGGACGGCGGCGTGGTCGGCCGCGGCGCATCTCGGCGGGCGCGACCTCTCGCTCTGGTGCTCGGCCTATCCGTCCGGCTTCCAGCCCTACCGCAACAGCCACTTCAACTACGCGGAGTGGGAGACGGCCGGCTACGACCGCGCCTTCGTCGAGGACTATCTCAGCTCGAACCTCGACAGCTACAACCACCCCAACGGCGCGGTCGAGCCGCGGATCCCCGGAATCTTCCAGTACTACTCGATCGCCGAGGACGAACTGGTGCGCGGCCTCGCGGGCGAATACAGCTCGGCGCAGAGACGGCGGACGCCATCGCCGCGGCCTGGGAGCAGATCACCGACCAGATCGGCCGCGACGGCCAGGTCGCGCTCTACCGCGCCTCGCTCGGCATGTGAGCCAGACCATAGCCGGCTTGACCGGGCGCGGCGGGGAGGCCCGCCGCGCCCTTTCGGCCCGAGAGGGCAGGGGCCCGGGCAGCGAGACCTGATGAGCGAAGACCGCCTCTACGTCGTGATCAACGACCAGATCAGCCCGGAGCGGGAGCGGCTCGGCCGCCTCCTGCTCTGGGGCGCGGGCGCGTTCCTCGCGCTCGTGGTCGTCGCCCAGATCCTCGCGCAGCGCGACGCGGCGCCGGCGACGTCGCTGCGCGCGCTGGCCGAGGACTGGCGGCCGACGCTCTACGCCTGGCTTCTCTGCATCGCGGCCTACTGCGCCTCGCTCGTCATCCGCTTCGGCGAGCGCGGCAAGCGGCGGCTCTTCATCGCGCCGGCGACCCTCTTCATCGCCTCGATGGTGATCTTCCCGCTGATCTTCGCCGTCTCGATCGCCTTCTCGGACTGGAACCTGTCGAGCCCCGACGGTCAGCGGTTCAACGGGGTCGAGAACCTTCGGCAGATGTGGGCCGACGCCTTCTACTGGAACGCGCTCGGCAACATGGTGTTCTACACCGTGCTGATCGTGGTCGAATACGTGATCGCCTTCGGCCTCGCGCTGCTCCTGAACAGCCAGATCCGGGCGCGGAAGCTCTTCCGCGTGGCGTTCCTGCTGCCGCTGATGCTGAGCCCGGTGGCGGTGTCCTGGATGGTCGGCAAGTCGATGTTCGAGGCCCGCTTCGGCCCGATCGCCCGCGCGGCCCGCGAACTCGGCTGGCAGAGCCCGAGCTTCTTCGGGAACGCCGAGCTCGCGCCCTACCTGATCGCGGCGATGGACGCGTGGACCTTCATCCCCTTGATGATGATCATGCTGCTCGCGGGGCTCCAGGCGATCCCGAAGGACATCCAGGAGGCCGCGCGGGTGGACGGCGCGAACGGCTGGCAGAACTTCCGGGAGGTCACCTTCCCGCTGATGCTGCCGGTGTCGATCACCGCGATCATGATCCGCGTCATCTTCAAGCTGAAGCTCGCCGACATCATCATCACGGTGACGTCGGGCGGCCCGGGCGGGGCGACCGACAGCGTCACCTCCTACATCTTCCGCGAGTACCGGGACCGGTCGAACGTCGGCTACGGCACGATGCTGGCGGTGTTCTACCTCGTGCTGATCGTGATCGCCTTCACGCTGTTCATGAAGCTGGCGTCCCGCTGGATGAGGCCCCGGTACTGACATGGCGGATGTGAGCACCCGGCAGATCTTCCACGACAGCGCGGCGGACCGCGCCTTCCGCGCAAAGTGGTGGCTCGGGCGCGGCGCGGTCTACGCGGGGCTCCTGCTCTGGACGGTCGTCTGCCTCGGGCCGATCCTCTGGACGGTGACCACGTCCTTCAAGGCCGCGCCGGACGTGATGCAGGGCAACCTGATCCCGTGGCTGGACTACGCGCCGAAATGGCTCGGCTGGCGCTCGCTTGGGCTCAGCCCCGAGACGATCCTGGAGCCCTCGACCGTGCGCGAGCAGTTCATGCTGCGGTTCTGGAACTCCGCCATCGTGTCGGTCGGCGCCTCGCTGCTGGCGCTGGCGCTCGGCGGCCTCGCGGCCTACGGGCTGTCGCGGTTCGAATACCGGTTCGGGCCGATGAAGAACGACGACATCTCGTTCTTCTTCCTCAGCCAGCTGATCCTGCCGCCGGTGGTGCTCGCGCTGCCCTTCCTCGTGCTCTACCGCGAGGTCGACCTGCTCGACACGCGGATCGGGCTGATCCTGCTCTACGCGCTGACGGTGATGCCGATCGTCGTCTGGATCATGCGGGACCAGTTCAGCTCGATCCCGACCGAGCTGGAGGAGGCGGCGCTGGTGGACGGCCTGTCGATCTGGGGGGCGTTCGTCACGATCATCCTGCCGATCGCGCTGCCGGGGATGGTGGCGGCCTTCATCCTCTGCCTCGTGCTGACCTGGAACGAGTATTTCTTCGCGGCGCTGCTGACCTCGACGGACGCCGTGACGCTGCCGGTGATGGTCGCCTCGCAGACCGGGTCGCAGGGGATCAACTGGTGGTCGATGGCGGCGCTCTCGACGGCGGCGATCCTGCCGCTCGTGGTCATCGGGGTCGTGCTGGAGCGCTACATCATCAAGGGGATGGCGGCGGGCGCGGTGAAGTGAGCCGCCGGGGCGCCGCGCCGGGCGCCGCCGGTCTGGGGCCGGAGGGGCCGTTGGCGCGCAGCAGCGGCGCCGCTGCTTGCTGAGGGCCGCGCGGCCGCCCCAAGGGTGGTCGCTTCGGAACGCTCGAGCTATTGCGGTTTATGGTGCAAGCGACTGAGACTGCTCCGCTTCTCGCTACCGTTGCAATGCGACCGCCCCGGGGGTGGGGCGGTCGCGCGGCCCGGGCTGGTCGCCCAAGCCGCCGGGGCCGCTGCGCGGAAAGCCAACGTCCGCAATGTCCCGCAAGGCGGCCGGCGGCCGCCCTGGACGGCGCTGTCCGTCCCGGTCAGGACAGCGCTTTGGCGATGTCCTTCGTCTGTTCGTAGAGCCGCCGGAAGAGCGGATAGGCCGTCGCGTATTCCGGCCGGGAGACCGGCGCGTAGCCGCGCTCCACCGGGTTCCATGTCGCGATGTCGTCGGGCTCGGCCCCGCCGAGGGCGAGGCGGGCGAGGAAGGCGTCGCCGTAGCTCGCCCCGGTGGTCCGGGCGCAGAGCTCCTGCGCGAGGCCCGTGACGTCCGAGGTCGCCTGCATCCAGATCGCGTTCCTCACGCCCCCGCCGACGGCGCGCACGCGCGCGGGCGGCGCGCCGGCCTCGGCGTAGGTCTCGGTCACATGGGCCGTGCCGTGGGCGATCCCCTCCAGCAGCGCGCGGTACAGGTGGCCGCGCGTATGGGTGAGGTTCAGACCGTAGAACGCCCCCTTGGCGTAGGGGTCATGGATCGGCGTCCGCTCGCCCGAGAAGTAGGGCAGGAACAGGAGCCCTCCGGCCCCCGGCGGCGTGGCCTCGGCCTCGGCGGCGAGGGTCGCGAAGGCCTCCTCCCGCGGCAGCTCCCGCGCGAACTGGTCGCGGAACCAGTGGGTCAGCGTGCCGGAGGTCGCGAGGCCTGCGACCGAGGCGTGCTCGCCGGGAAAGAGCCACGGCGCGTACCAGAGCCGCGCGTCGCGCACGCGCTCGGGCGTCAGCGTCACGATGAAGATGGTCGAGCCGTACATGATCATCATGTCGCCGGGCGCGCGCACGCCGACCGACAGCGCCTCGGCCGCGGCGTCGATGGTCCCCGCGGTCACCGGCGTGCCGGGGGCGAGGCCGGTCTCGGCCGCGGCGGCCTCGGTGACGCGGCCGGCGATCTCGGAGGACCAGAGGAGGCGGGGCAGGCGCTCGGGACCTATGACGTCGGGGGCGAGGTCGAAGCGCCAGTCCTGCGCGTCGACGTCGTAGAACGGCGCGAAGTTCGCGGCGGTGTAGTGGTCGATCACGTCCTCGCCCGTCAGCCGGCGGACGACGAAGCTGGTGGAGGTGAGGATCTTCGCCGCCTTCGCGAAGATCTCCGGGCGGGTCCGCTTCAGCCAGAGGATCTTCGGGCCGACCGACTGCGAGGTCAGCGCGGCGCCGCAGCGGTCGAGCACGACGTCCGCGCCGATCGCCTCGGTCATCTCGGCGACCTCGGCCATCGCGCGGGTGTCGACCCCGTAGAGCACGCCGTTCATCAGCGGCGCGGCCGCCGCGTCGACCGGCAGCATGCAGGGGCCGATGGCGGAGCAGGCGACGGCGTCGATCGCCTCGGGCTTCACGCCGGACTGCGCGAGCAGCGCCCGCGTCACATGGACGAAATCGCCCCACCAGTCCTCCTCGGCTCGGTGCTCGGCCCAGCCGGGGCGGGGCACGATCATCTCGTGGTCCCGCGCCGCCTCGGCCGCGACGCGGCCCGCCGCGTCCACGAGGACGCCCTTGGTCTGGTAGGTGCCGATGTCGACGCCGAGGGTGTGGGTCATCAATCGCGCTCCGTGCGGAAGTCCGGCCCGATGCGGGCGAGGGCGGCGCGGATCAGCCGCGAGAGGTCCTCCAGATCGGAGAGCTGCGCCATCTCGCGCGGGCCGTGGCTGTAGCGCATCGGGAAGCCGACATCGATCGCCGCCACGCCCGCGCCGACGAGCTGGACGTAGGAATTGTCGGTCAGGACGCCGACCTGCGCCGAGCGCTGGAGCGGCAGCCCCTCGGCCTCCGCCGCGCCCTCGAACAGCGCGACCAGCGCCGGATGCGGGAGGACGCCGTTCAGCGTGCCCCGGCCGTGGAAGCTGTAGAGGCTGACGCCCGGCCCGCCGCCGAGGCGCATCTCGCCGAGATGGGCCATGTCCGGCGTGTCCGTCGCCAGCATCAGGTCGATCTGGATCGCGATGGCGGGCTTCAGCGCCTGCGCCGCGACCAGCGCGCCGCGGAGATTGAACTCCTCCTGCACGGCGAAGACGACATGCGCCGGCGGGCCGCCCTCGCGCCCGGCCAGCGCGCGGGCGACGTCGAGCAGGACGGCGCAGCCGGCGCGGTCGTCGACGCTCGTGCCGGCGATCCGGCCGCCGGCGAGCTCCACCACATGGGGGCGGTAGGCGACGGGCGTCCCGATCACGGCGCCGGCGGCCTCGGCCTCGGCCTTCGAGGCGAAGCCCGCGTCGAGAAAGAGCCCGGTCGCGGGGGCGACCGCGTATTTCTCGTCGGGCTGGGTGGCGTGGTGGCTCTTCATGCCGACGATCGCCGGGATGTCGCCGCCGCGCGCGCAGACGATCATCTCCTGCCCGGGCAGCGCCTTCTCCGGCACGCCGCCGAGGCGGTGGACGCGGAGCACGCCGTCGGCCTCCACCTTCCGCACGATCAGCCCAAGCTGGTCCATGTGGGTGAACAGCATCACCGCGGGACCCTCGCCCGGCGCGGTCGCGCAGAGATTGCCGAGGGCGTCGGTCCAGGACGGGAGCGGGAGGCGGTCGCGGATCGCGGCGCGCACCCGGTCCTCATGCCCCGAGACGCCGGGCGTCAGCATGAGCGCCTTCAGGTCCTCGGCGATCCGGCTCACGCGCCGCCCCGGGCCGCGCGGGCGCGCGCCATGAAGTCGGCGGCGCGGTCGGGATCGACCGGGTTCCAGGTGTGGCCGTCGACCTTCAGCGAGGAGCCGACCACGCAGCCGTCGGCGACGGCGAGGACGTCGGCCACCGTCTCGTGCTTCACGCCGGTGTTGGCGAGGACGGGCGTCGTCGGCAACGCGGCCTTCACCGCCTCGAGGTCCTCCATCCGCGCGGCCTCGCCGGTGATCGCGCCCGAGACCAGCACGGCGTCGGGGATCGAGGAGAACACGGCCGAGCGCGCGCGGTCGGCCAGCGCCCGGCGGTCGAGGCTGTCAGCGAATTCGGCGGAGACGTTGTAGAGCATGCAGAGGTCGCGCCGCCCGAGCCGGTCGCGGTAGCGCAGCGCGCGGCCGGCGTCGGGCGCCCATTGCCCCATGTCGGAGGCGTAGAGGCCGGTGAAGATCTCGCGGCAGAAGGCGGCGCCGGTCGCGGCGGCGAGCGCCACGGTCGCCATCGGGTCCCAGAGCACGTTGACGCCGAAGGGCGTCGCGATCCGGTCGCGCAGCCGCCCGATCACGAAGGCCATCGTCGCGGTGGAGGCGGGGTCCACCTGAAGCTCGTAGGGGCGGTCGTTCTCGTTGCCGAACATCACCGCGTCGACGCCGGCCGCCATGAGCGCGTCGAGATCGCGCGCGGCGGCCTCCACGACGCCCTCGATCCCGGCCTCCGCGTCGTGAAGCGGGGCGCCCGGCAGGGCGGCCAGATGCACCATCGCGATGACGGGCTTCGCGACGCCGAAGGTGTTGCGGAAATGGTCCAAGGCTTCTTCCCCCTGCGCCCATGCTGTCTCAAGAAACGGGTGCGGTCCACGCTCTTTTCTTCTAGCATGTCAGTCCAGTGGTCGGGCCGAGACGGGTGAGTCCGGTTCGGAGCATTGGCGCGCTGAGCGGCGCCGTTATGCGGGAAGGACCGCGCGGCCGCCCCAAGGGTGGTCGCTTCGGAACGTTTGGGCGCGAGTGGTTTATGCCGCAAGCGACTGTAACGGCGGCGTTTCTGACTGACGTCGCAATGCGACCGCCCCCGGGATGGGGCGGCCGCGCGGTCCGTGCTGGTCGCACGAACCGCCGGGGCCGCTGCGCTCCGCCCCGAACGACCGCTCCGTCCCGCAAGGCGGTCGGAACGGCCCTTCCGGAGGGCGCCATCCGTCTCGGTCGGTCCACGAGGGAGGGGATCATGGATCAACGGACAAGACGTTGGGACCGCTCGGGAAACGGCGGGCTCGCGTTCACGGAGCTGGGCTTCGGCGCGGCGCCGCTCGGCAATCTCTACCGCGCCGTCGCCGAGGACGAGGCGCAGGCGATCCTCGAGCGCGCCTGGGCGGCGGGCGTGCGCTACTACGACACCGCGCCGCTCTACGGGTTCGGCCTGTCGGAGACGCGGCTCAACCACTTCCTGCGGGGCAAGCCGCGCGACGCCTACGTGCTGTCGACCAAGGTCGGGCGCTGGCTGGAGGCCTGCGCGCCGGAGGCGCGCGACGGGATCGGGAAGTGGTTCGACGTCCCCGCGCGGCGGGAGGTCTACGACTACACCCATGACGGGGTGCTGCGCTCGGTCGAGTTCAGCCTGGAGCGGCTGGGGGTCGACCGGATCGACGTGCTCTACGCGCACGATCTCGACGTCTTCAACCACGGGACGCAGGCGGCGCTCGACGGCAAGCTCGCCGAGTTCATGGAGGGCGGCTACCGGGCGCTGCTGCGGCTGCGCGAGGAGGGCGTGATCCGCGCCTTCGGGGCCGGCGTGAACGAGTGGCGGCCCTGCCGGCATCTGCTGGAGCGGGGCGATTTCGACCTGTTCCTGCTGGCCGGGCGCTACACGCTGCTGGAGCAGGAGGCGCTCGACAGCTTCCTGCCGCTCTGCGTCGAGCGGGGCGTCGGCGTGGTGATCGGCGGGCCCTACAATTCGGGCGTCCTCGCCACGGGGGCGAAGCCGGGCGCGTTCTACAACTACGATCCCGCGCCGCCCGAGATCCTCGACCGCGTCGCCCGGATCGAGCGGGTCTGCGCCGCGCATGGCGTGCGGATGGTGGACGCGGCGTTCCAGTTCCCGCTGCGCCACCCGGCGGTGGTGTCGGTCATCCCCGGCGGGCAGGGGGTGGCCGAGATGGAGAGCAACCTGCAGGCCGCGGCGGCGCGCATCCCCGCCGCGCTCTGGGCCGACTTGAAGGCCGAGGGGCTGATGCGGCCGGAAGCGCCGGTGGAGGACTGAGCCATGGAGCGGATCGACGCGCATCAGCACTACTGGCGCCCCGAACGCGGCGACTACGACTGGATGCCGATGGACGACGCGACGCTCGCGCGGCCTTACCATCCGGCGGATCTTGAACCGGCGCTCGCGAAGCACGGGATCGCGCGCACGGTGCTCGTGCAGGCGGCGGCGACGGTGCATGAGACGGAGTACATGCTCGGGATCGCCGACGCGACGCCTTCGGTCGCCGCGGTGGTCGGCTGGGTGGACTTCGAGAAGCCCGAGGATCGCGCGCATCTCGAACGGCTGGCGAAGCATCCGAAATTCGCGGGCGTCCGGCCGATGATCCAGGACATCCCCGACGACGGCTGGATGCTGCGCGAGGACGTCCAATGGGCCTGGCGCGCGCTGATCGACCTGGACCTGACCTTCGACGCGCTCGGCTTTCCGCGGCATCTGGAGAATTTCCACACGATCCTGACGCGCCATCCGGAGATGCGCGTGGTGGTGGACCACTGCATGAAGCCGCAGATCCGGTCGCATACGGCGGAGCGCTTCGCCCATTGGGCGGAAGGGATGCGCCGGATCGCCGAGGACACGGGCGCCTTCTGCAAGCTCTCGGGCCTCGTCACCGAATGCGACGGGTGGAGCGTGGAGGCGTTGAAACCCTACGCCGACCATGTGCTGACGGTCTTCGGGGCGGATCGCGTGATGTGGGGCTCGGACTGGCCGGTCTGCCGGCTCGCGGCCAGCTACGACGACTGGCGCGGCGCGGCGGAGGCGCTGACGGCGCATCTGTCGGCGGCGGAGAAGGAGTCGGTCTTCGGCGGCGCGGCGGCGCGGTTCTACCGGCTCTGACGGCTCAGCGGTCGCGGGCGATCAGCGCCGCGGCGCGGTCCTGCGCGAAGGCGACGGCCTCGGCGAGGGCGTCGCCGCGCAGGAGCGCCGCGGCGAGGGAGCCGGCGAACATGTCGCCCGCGCCGTGGGTCGAGCGCACGGTGACCGTACGGGCCGGCGCATGGGCTGCCGCGCCCGAGGGCGCCGCGAAGGCGACGCCCTCCGCGCCGAGCGTGACGACGACGCAGGCTCGCGGGGCGCGCGCGGCCAGCGCCGCGACCATCGCCTCGGGGCGGAGCCCTTCCTGTCCGAGGATGTCGCCGGCCTCAAGCCGGTTGACGATCAGCCCGTCGGTCGCGCGCAGGACGCTCTCGGGCAACCCCTCCGCGGGCGCCGCGTTCAGCCAGAACGCCGCGCCCGCGGCCCGCGCGACGGCGGGCAGCGCCGCAAGCGTCTCCGGGCCGAGCTCGTTCTGGGCGAGGACCATCCGGCAGCCCGTCGGCGGGCGCAGCGCGCGGACGTCGAAGCCGAGGTTCTCGCCCGAGACGATCACCGCGCCGTAGCCGCCGTCCGCCGCGGTGACGGCGACGCTCATGCCCGAGGCGCCGTCGCCCTCGGACACCGCCGAGACGTCGACGCCGCCGGCCTCCAGCGCCCCGCGCATCCGCCGCCCCGGATCGTCGGCGCCGACGCGCCCGGCGAAGGCCGTCCGCGCGCCCGCCGCGGCGGCGGCGAGCGCCTGGTTCCCGCCCTTGCCGCCGAGGCGGTAGTCGACGCTCTCGCCGCGCAGCGTCTCGTCCATGCGGGGCAGACGGGGAGCGCGCACCACCACGTCCCAGTGGAGCGCGCCGACGACGAGAAGCTCCGCCATGTCAGGCGCCGTAGAGCGCGCGGGTCACGATCCGCGTCGAGGCGGCCGCGTCCTGCCGCGCGATCGCCTGCGCGAGCTCGGCGTTCCCCGCGAGCTCGGCGGCGACCGCCCGCAGCCGCTCGGTCAGCGCGATCGAGGCGCGCGCCTCGGCCGCCGGGTCGGTCCCGCCCATGTCGGGGAAGGTGTCGAAGTAGATCACGCCGTCATAGCCCTGCCGCGCGACCTCCACGAGCAGCTCCACCGTCTGCACGGGATGCACCGAGCCCGCGATCAGCCCGTCGTCGCGCTTGGCGTAGCCGTCGTTCAGATGGAGCCCGAGCAGCCGCGCGTGGCGCGAGACGAGATAGGCCGCGTGGGCCGGCATCTCGTCGGCGTAGAGGACATGGGCGAAGTCGAGCGTCACGCCGAGATTGCCGCGCCCGACCTCGCGGCAGGCGAGAAGCGTCGCGCCGATGTCGGGCATCAGCGCGAAGGCGCGCGGCTCGTTCGGCTTGTACTCCAGCGCGACGGCGCAGTCCGGCGCGTGATCGCAGACCTCCGCGAGCGCCGCGATCGTGTCGTCCCAGGCGCGGGCGTAGTCCATCTGGAAGGCGTAGTCGAAACCGTCCTGCCCCATCCAGAGCGTCATCAGCCGCGCGCCCATCGCGAGCGCCGCGTCGATTCCCGCCTTCGTCTGGTCGATGGCGGCCCGCCGCACGGCGGGGTCCGGGTTCGTGAAGGCGCCAAGCCGGAAGCCCGGATCGGTGTAGAAGCGCATCGCGAGCCCGTTGGCCGCCATGCCCGCGTCCGAGAGGCGGGCGGCGATCGTCTCCGGCGCATGGCCCTCGAAATGGTCCGGGTAGTTGAGGTCGGCG
>AACY020564686.1_pt1 | contig 24231 bp, 29 predicted proteins | sample 267378 | NCBI WGS metagenome assembly AACY02 (sample SAMN02954345, study PRJNA13694) | marine metagenome | biome: aquatic; feature: ocean; material: water; isolation source: isolated as part of a large dataset composed predominantly from surface... | reverse complement strand
TTAGATTACAACCTCTGCAGGAACATCTGGAGCTGCTCAAATAAGAGACGATTTATATACAGCTTTTGAACCATTATCAGAATTAGGTATATTTGTTGGCGTGACCTCTGATAATATCGTTACAGAAAGTATCAATGAATTAATAAATTCTTCTCAATTCCAGTCATTAGTATTTGCAATCTTGGCTTCAATGGCATTTCTTGTTTTATATTATTTGATTGATATGAGAAGACCTTTCCTAGGTGTGATAACAGTACTTCCGGTAGCAGCAATTGTACTTGGAACTTATATGGGTATGTATTTATTAGACATACCTCTTAACCCAGTAACCTCTACACTATCAGGATTGGCAATTGGCATAGGTGTACCATTTGTTATCCACGTTACAAATAGATTCAGAGAAACAATATCATCTGGAATAGAACCTGTAGAAGCAATTCGTACAACTTTAAAGACTACAGGAGGTTCATTATTTGGTAGTGCTTTTACTACAATGGCAGGTTTTGGAATTCTTACAACATCCTCATTAGTTCCTTTTCAACAAATGGGAACAGTTATATTGGTTTCAATTGGCTTTGCTTTAATCGCTTCATTAATGATACTTCCAACATTTTTGGTTCTATGGGCTAATTTCCATAATAGGAAAACCGCAAAAACTTTATAAAAATCATTATTACTATTAATTAGGTGAAGTTATTCGAACTACTAGATAATGTAAACAAAATTGTCCCTTTAAAATATGCTTTTGAAGATGATTCTGTTGGAATCACAATTGGCGAAAATGAATCTAATGTAAACAATATTGTCATCGGACATGAATTGGATGATTATCTTTTTGAATATTGCTCTGATAACAACATAGACACAGTTATTACATATCACCCACCACCCTATAAAAAAATCATAGAAGAAGATGGCAGTGAGAATTTTTTACCTGATTCAATTACAACAAGCTTTATTGATTCATCTATAAATGTAATAACAATCCATACAGCACAAGATGTTTGTAAAGATGGCAATGCTGATACTTTAATCGACCTATTTAATATAAAGAATCCTAAAGTTTTTGCCCAAACTGTTGGAAAATATGGAGCGGGTCGGTATGGCACTATAGATATGGTGTCTCCAAAGGAACTCAAAAAATTAATTGAAAATAAACTCAATACAAAACTAATACGAACAAATGAATATTTTGAAAATTTGGGTGACATAAGTCACATCGCAGTTTTACCAGGCTCTGGAACTCAATTTATGGAGGAAATTTTAGATATAACTCAAGTATTCATTACTGGAGATATCTCACACAGATATTTATTAAAAGCAGACGAAGAAAAGATGGGATTAATTCAGATTGGACATATCTCATCTGAAATTCCAGGAATGAGAAAATTTGTAGAAAAGTTTAATAAATTTATGGAATTAGAAATAAAATTACGTATATAAAAGAATTTTATGAATGAACCATTTTTACTCAGTAATTTAATTGACCTTCAAGAAATTGATAACAAACTCTTTAAACTAATTGAGTCTAAATCCTCAAGTGAAAATGTAAATAAACTTAAAGATCTAGAAATTGAATTTAAAGACCTAACATCAAATATATCTGGACAAATTAATTCGTTGGAAAAATATTTTTCAATTAAAGAAAATAATGAAAAAAGCTTGAAAGAGATAAAGTTAAAGATAGAAGATATTGAAATAAAATTATCAAGTGATAATTTAGATCCAACTGATACATTGAATTTCTCAAATCAAAAAGAATCTTTAAAAATACAAACAAACAAACTAAGAGAAGAAATTGAAAATATTGAATCTGAAAATTTTGATGAAATTGATATTTTAGAGAAAGATAAAGAAAATTTAGAAGAAGTAAAAAAACAATTAGTTGTCGTAGCTAAGCTTGTTAAGTCAGAGTGGGATCTTATAGATCAACAAATTCCAATATTGGAGAATGAAAAATCTAAATTTATCTCAACTTTTCCTGATGAATTAAAAGTTTTCTATGATAATTTAAAAAATAAAGGAGTAGAAATTATTGCTGCTTATAAAATTGGAAATCAATGTGGATGTTGTGGTGTTGAACTAACTACATCAGAGATTGATAAGATTCTTTCTACTAAGTTTCAACAATGTACATACTGTGATGGAGTTTTAGTTTAATGTATAAAGTGTTTTGTGATGGCGCATCTAGATCAAATCCAGGAGAAGCAGCTATTGGCGTAAGTATCCAAGAAAACGACGATGAGATACATACTATTTCTGAAGCAATTGGTATAGCTAGCAATAATGTAGCTGAATATAAATCATTAATATTTGCATTACAGTACTCGCTTGAAAATAATTATTTGAATTTAGAAATCTTTCTAGATTCAAAATTGGTGGTCGAGCAAATTAATGGTAATTTCAAAGTGAAATCAGATAATCTAAAAAAATTAAATTCTGACGCACTCAATTTACTTAAAAAATTTGATTCAATATCAATTAAACACATTTATAGAGAACAAAATAAAAGAGCAGATCAATTAGCAAACATGGCATTAGATAAATAATATGTTATTTTGGCATGTAGGATTTTCAATATTTATTTTTAGATATGTATATAAAGATTATGAAGCTGACCTTCGGTACTTAGCTGGGGGAGCGTTATTACCCGACTTTGTAGATTTTCTTTTTAACTTATTTGGTCTTAGAATTGCTTTTAATCAGCCAGGTCATACATTAATATTTGCTATTTCTGCAATGACATTAGTAATGATTATTACTAGACGAAAAACCGAATATAGAAAAAATTTTTTATTAATTACGATTGGAATATTTTTACATTTATTTTTAGATTTTATGTGGCTTAACCAACATATTTTATTTTTCCCATTGCCATTTGATTCTATTGAAACCTCTTCAAGAGGCTTCTTAATTCTTCTGGTTCAGGAAATTGCTGGGTTTTCTTATTTGTATTCAAAAATTAATACTTTAGAACAAGCCGACGATTTTTTTAGAGACGGTAGAATTTAATCTTTCTTTAAATATAAATTAAAACTAACAATTAAAAGAAATATTGCAAAAACTGTATTTAAAACATTCTGTGACATTAAGAAGGCGGCATTGCCACCAATTATTGAACCAATAATTCCAAATAATCCAATATACGTTCCCTGCTTAATAAGTTCAGGATTTCCCTTAAGTTTGGTAACTGCGGCTGTCATGGCTGTAGGGATAGTTGCTATTAGGGAAAAACCTTGTGCAACAATATTTTCTAAACCACCAAAAATTATTAATAGAGGAATTCTTACAATTCCTCCCCCAATTCCTAAAAGTCCTGACAAAATTCCTGTAACTATTCCAATAATTATGTAAAAGAAAGGATTTTCATTAAAAGAGCTTTCAAAATTTCCATTTAAAAACATTCGAATTGAAACAATTACAAGAAGTACTGAGAATATTTTTTCTAATGATTTTGTTTTAATCATTGCAGTTAATTTACTACCAATATAACCACCCACTATTCCACCAACTATGAGATATAAAATATTAAATGTTAGAGTTATTCCATTCATGATATAGGTAAATCCGCTAGCTGATGCAACAAAGATTATTGCCATTGAAGAAATGCCAGTATTTACTTTAAAATTCTTGGTTGTCATGTAAGTCAAGAGTGGTACAAAGATAACACCTCCACCAACTCCTAAGAGACCAGACAGGAGACCTCCAACTAATCCAATTGTGAATAATTTGAACAATTGTTATTTCTTTAATTTAGGTAATAGCTCTTTGCCAAGAAGTTCTATAGTTTTAGGTTGATCTATGGAAGAAATTTGTATAGTGACAATTTCAGACTCAAAATCGTCGACTAGTGGTTTATAAATATCTATAAGTTCTTCTATATTTCCAGCTCTTGAGAACTTAGACATTATTTCCTCACGTCCCAAAGAGTCTGCAGTTTCTCTCAGTACCATAGGATCTAGTTCTTGTAATCTATTTGGAGCTCTTAAACCTCTCCATGACTTCAATGATTCCCATGCATCCTCATCGTTATCTGCAAACATTGTCCATCTGTATGTATGGACTCTTAAGTTAGTTTTTCCTAATTCCTCTGACTTTTGTTTTGATGGATTTATTACCTTTTCATAAGCATCTTCAGGATTTTTAACACTAATCATTAATCCATCTGCATACTCAGCTGCAAGAGTTGCAGATTTAGGGCCACCTGCTGCTAACCAAATAGGTACTTCTTTCAAAGGTGGAGTGTATAATTTTGCAGAATTTGTACTGTAGTATTCACCTTCAAAAGTTAATTTTTCACCAGATAAAAGTCTTCTTATGATGGTAAGAGCTTCTTTCATGCGATTTGCTCTTTCCTCATATTTTGGGAATTCATAACCTAAAGGCCCTTCATTGATATTTTCACCTGTACCAACTCCTAAATGGAAAGTTGATTTAGTAAATCTATCGATAGTTGCACACGCTTGAGCTATTACTCCAGGATGAATTCTCCATAGTGGTGTTGTAACTCCAGTCCCTAGATCCATATTTTTTAACTCTCGAGCTAGTGCTCCCAAGGTTGACCATGTGAAATTTGAAGCTGAATGGTCATCAACCCAAGGATGAAAATGTTCAGAAATCGTAACCATGTCAAAGCCGGCTTTTCTTGCTAGTTGTGCATGTTCTAACAATTCTTCAGGTTGCCATTGTTCCGAACCTAAAAAGTAAGAAAATTTAGTCATCTAAGTAGATTAATCTTATTTATTTTTTAGGTGGGTGCCTCAATGAAGAGACACCCAAGTTTTTGAAGCTATAAGCCGGATTCTGTTTACACAAAATGTGTAAGATAATCATCCATCTTGTATATTTGTTACCAAATATATCTAGCTACCTACCCACAATTTTTAGCCGAGCAAGCTAATTGCTTTTTGGTATTGCTCCGAGAGGGGTTTACAAGCTAATTTAATCTCTTAAATCACTGGTAGTCTCTTACACTACCTTTTCACCCTTACCTACTATGTAGGCGGTTTATTTTCTGTTGCACTTTCCGTCAATTTCTTGCCTGGGGGTTACCCAGCTCTCTGCTCTATGGAGTCCGGACTTTCCTCGATAAATCGCGATTATCCACTTCACAAATTAACGATAGTATAAAAATGAATTCTTATGGATAATTATTTATTATTTCCTCGATATTTGATAGGTTTAGAGGGCCTATGTATTTTTTAACTATCTCCCCATTTACGACAATATGAGTTTCAGGAACGCCAAAGACTCCGGATTCGATAGCTAATTTACTACTCTCATCAACTGCATAAATGATTTCTCCATATCCATAATTGTTAAGAAATTCAATTGAGTTTTGAATATTATCTTGAAAACTTACCATTATTACACTGTCTTTTAAATTATTTGTCTCTGCAAGTGTTATTAGGAGTTCATGTTCTTCAATGCACTCTAGACACCAAGAGGCCCAATAATTTATGATTATGAATGAATCATCAACTTTTATAGACTCTTCATTAATTAAGGAGACTAAATCAAAATTACTAATCCTAATATTATCTGAAGTTAAGTTATCATCAATAGTTGTACAAAATGGTAAAAATATTAATAAAAAAAGAATAGATAATTTATTTTTCATAATTTTCAAGTATCTCAACTATAAAATTTCTATCTTCTTTACTCAGTTTATTTGACTGAATAACAGAATTAAGAATTTCTAAACCTTCATTTTGTTTTGCAGGATCTTGGATGTAAATAATTCCAAGATATGATTTAGCAACCAAAGATTCAGAATTTATTCTTAATGATTCATTTAAATATGTCGTTGCGACGTCCAAATTATTTGATTCATAAACCATCCAGCCAATTTGAGCTAATGCAAAACTCTTTAATTCATTATCAGCACTATTTTCAGCGATATACATGTAATGGGGTAGTGCCTGTGAGTAATCTAAATCATCAAAATATCTGTTGGCTAAAGCCATTCTCATTGGGTAAATATCGGGATTCAGATCAATAACTGATTCCATTTCTTCATTTGTAACATTTGCTAAATTAGTATTGAATTCATCATTAATTTCTGAATTATTTTGAAGATTAATGAATAATACAGTCGCAAATATTAAAAAAGAAAATGAAGAAATAATCCACTTAGTCATTACGTACCTTTTTAAAAAAAATATAAGCAAAAAGTGCACCAAAAAATATAGGAATTAATAATAAAAAAGGGTTTGTATCTTGTGGATTAGTATTTATTCTTTCGCCAAACCGAAGAGTCCAATAGTTCATTATTTCTTCATCACTAAGACCATTAGCTATTTGTTCCTTTAAAACACCTCTCATATCATCTGCATACTCAGAAGGGGAATCAAAAAGAGTCTCACCTTGACATACAGGGCATAATAAGCTCTTGCTCAACTTTTCGTATCGTGAATCATTATCCTCGTAAACAATGGAAGGAAGTGCTATAAGTAACAGTAATAAAAATAAAGAAGCGTAATTTTTCATTTTCTTATCCTTGTAAGAAACGATGCTGAGCTAATACCTAAACCAAGCCACAATATAAATATGCCATAATTTTCTCTAAATATAAGTTTATATTTATCTTCATCTATCACTTTGATGGTTACGTATGTGTCACTATCTATACTTCTAAATACTGCAGGTGAACTTATTGCTTGCTGTGATGAATTTTTAAAAATATTTAATGAAGCATATTTTTCTTTATTATTAAATTTTATAGGTAGGTTTATTACATTTTTTTCACTTTTTATCTCTTCAAAAGGGGAGAGAATTAAAAATTCTTTATCACCAAAATTAACCCTGTCTCCAGCAGATATTATTAGTTCATTTGAATAACTTTGAGTAACATTCATTATTAATCCAATAGCAAAAATTCCAACACCTAGATGTGAAATTTGTCCAGTCCAATATTTTCCTTGTAATTTAGTTTTTTTAAATCTTGTCAATATATTTTTAGAGATAACAATTATCAACAAAATTGACCCAAATGTTGTAATTATAAATTTGTAAGAAGCATTGAAATAAACCGTAAAAATTATTGAGAGAATTAGAGATAAATTAATCTGATTTTGATTTTCACCCAACCAATTTTTTAAATTTAAATTTTTCTTTGATACTTTTGTAGAAAATACCATTAAGTAAATAAGAACCAAAAGCAAGGGTCCAACTAATATATCATAAAAAGATCTTCCCATGGTTAGTTGTTTACTAAAAAAAGATTCATAAAAAATTGGATATGTAGTCCCAATTAAGACGATTAATGCTGATGCAGATAAAACAATATTATTCGCAACAAAGAAACCAGATCTACCAAAAAGATTTTCTACTTTTTTTGAGCTTTTAAAATAATCGACATTCTTTATACCAATATAAACAAATAAGCCTGTAAACATTACTAATCCAATAAGTAAATAAGTTCCTATGTTTCCGTTTGAAAATGCATGTACTGAGATTAATACACCTGATCTGGTAATAAATGTCCCAAATATTACTGATAGAAACATAAGACAGGAGAGTACATAATTCCAGTTAATGAGTGTTTGTTCTTTGATTTGTGTTTTTGAAGAGTGTAAAAAGGCAGTTGCTAATAACCATGGAATGAAAGAAACATTCTCTACTGGATCCCACGCCCAGTATCCGCCCCATCCGAGAACTTCATAAGACCATGCAGCTCCTAATGTAATCCCTGCTGTTAGAAAGAGCCATGGAAAATAAGTAGCTTTCTCAGCGACTTTAATCCAGTTTTCGTCTTTATAATTATTAAATAGTTCACTTGTTGAAATCACAAATGGAAGCACTAAACCAATATAACCAAGATAAAGTATGGGAGGATGTACTGCCATTAGAGGATGATTTTGAAGAAGAGGATTTGGACCTCTCCCAAGATCTGATATAACCAAATCTTGAAATGGTAATAATGTGAAATCTTGACATCCTATTGATGCCAATTGAACACATCCTGCAAAAGGTGATGAACTAAAAATTGTAAAACTATTAAAAAATAATATGATTAATGCAAAAATTTTTATATCGTAAATTTCAGTGGTTATTTTATAGTATTTTATATAAAAATAGAAATAAATACTTAATACCAAATTCCATAAGAGAATAGAGCCATCTAGAGAACCCCAAAGCGAAGCAAATTTATATAGAGGAGGAGTTGTAGCTGCAGAGTGATTTGCAATATAATAGATCGAAAAATCATCTAAAAAAAGTCCTATCTCAAGTAAGCAAAACAACGTGAAGTGTATTAATAAATTTATTCTTACGAGAGACTGAAAATATTTTTTGTTATTAGAAAAAAATAAAATTATTAGATTTAAAGATCCTAACCAAGTTAGTAAAATTCCAATTGACGATATCATTCTGAATAATTTTCTACGTCATATACTTCTCCATCCTCAGATATATACTCATTATCATGTTTTACAAGCATATCGTCGGAGTAAAAGATATCATCACTAAAATAACCATCCAATATCACACCCATCTCATCTTGAAATAGTTCAGGAATAAATCCATCAAAACTAATTTTCATAGTTACATTTCCATCGGTAATTAAAAATTCTGTTGCACCTAGTTCACCTTTTTTTACAGAATTAGATACAACAAATCCACCGAGTTTAATCCTCTCATCAGATGTAGATGATAAATAGTTAGCTTCTGTTGTCGTGTAGTAATAAATAGTATTGTTTGACGCAATTCTAATGCTTGCAAATATAACTATAGAAATCCCAACAAAGATGAGAAATAAATTTTTTTTCACTTGTTATCTAGATTTTAGCCCTTGATTTCGGATTTAGATAATCATCCCATATTTGATCAGAATTGACTCTAAATTTCTTAGCAAGGAATATATGAACGAGTGTTACAAGTAAAACACTTATTAGAAGTGTAGTTAGTATGTCTGGAGACATAGGTGCATCACCACTAGAAACTGTTTCCTGACTTAAAATGGAGGCTTGTTGATGAACTGATCTCCACCATATGACACTAAAATGTAATATTGGTATTTGAATGACACCAAATATACCAATAAAGGATGAATTTTTTGCTGTCTTTGCTAAGTCATCACTAAATCTTCTAGAAGCTAAATATCCAAGATAAACTAGCAACAAAATTGCGGTTAAGTTTAGTCTTGCGTCACCCCAAACCCACCATGTTCCCCATGTAAACTTACCCCACACAGATCCAGCGATAAGTGTCGAAGCAGTGAATAATACACCGGATTTTGCATTTGCTTCAGCTCTTGAATCATACTTTGGATTTTTGTTTATTAAATATAGTAAAGAGTAAATAAATGTAAGAGTGTATCCAAGATATGCAATCCAAACAGTTGGTACATGAACATAAAGGAGTTTGGAAGACGGCCCTTGAACTGTATCATATGGCCCGAAAGCACTAACCAGTATCCAAACTGCAAGCGGTCCATATAACATCATTTAGTTGGCCCTTTCAAGGAAAAAATTTGTAACAGCAAATATTAATACTGTAATTCCTAAATACATCAATAAGTAAATATTAGCTATGTCCTGACCTAAACCTAACCAGAGGGGGCCTATAAAGAATGATAAAGCTAAGTACATTGGAGTAATGAGAATAAATTGAACAAATCTATTATTAAAACTGGTAAATATCTGAAAAATTATATTTATCATGCTTGCATTAATAGCAAAAAATATAATTGAAAATAAAAAGTAAACAATCGACACATTAACAGTCGAGTTGGTAAAAGCAGAATACAGTATATTTAAAATAATAATTTGAGGAAGAAAAATTATAAATTCTGAAACAACTTTACTGTTAAAGAACTCTATTTTTTTGTAATTTCCAAAATTTAACTCTCTAATTAATCGTTCCAGAATAATTGGCTTTCTAATTGCAAAAAGAGTTGAAAATATTATTAGAAATAATAAATGAGATACAATAAATAAATCTTCATCAACTGCAAATCTATTTTCAATCAAAATTGGAAAAATAATTATCAAAACGGTCATAGTTGGAGTAATTAGAAAAAGTGAAGAACTATTTTTAAATTCAACTAATAATTCTTTCTTTATTATGTGCTTATTCATGTTCATTTAAATCAATTACCTCAAATTTGATACCTTGAAAATCAATTAATTCTTGAGTAGATAAAATGTTAGATTTTTCATGTTTTGAACGTTTATCAATTAATTTTTTTAATAAGTCAACACCCTCAGAATCTAGGAAATTTAATGGTTCATCAATACATAAAACGGCTGGTTCTTTTATTTCAATAATTGATAATTCTGCCCTTCTAATCATTCCACTTGAAAAGTTTTTCACTTTTTCATCTAAATATATTTCAGGTAAATAATTATTTGAAATTGCTATTTTTTCCTCTAATGACATTTCGGACTTTGTTGTGAAATATTTAATATTTTCCAAAAATGTTAACTCGATTATTAAAGTTGCATATGGTGAGATTTGATCGATGTTACTTTTTGTTCTTGTTACCTCTGAATTAAAATCTGTACCATCAAAATTTAACGATATGAAATTAATTAATGTAGATTTGCCGGCACCGTTTCTTCCTATTATCTGGTAATTATTTTTTTCACTAAATTCAAGATTCAGATTGCTAAGAACTACTTGATTTGAATAACCTAGAGTTAAATTTGTTGATTTAAAAAATATTTCTGACACAACTTTATTGTATTGAAGATAGTTTTTTATAAATTTCAAAAGTTGTTATTACGTCATCTTTTGCAGAGTGAGTAGGAATTGAGACATTAAAATATTCAGCAATTGTAATTAATTTATGGTTTTTTATTTTATCACTCAATTTAGCCCTACTAAGTAAGACAGTGTCTATTGTTTTGTTATTTAATGGTTGATCAAGGTAATGATTTAAAAACTTTAAATCAAAATAGTCAATATTATGACCTACTAAAACAGATCCTTTAACAAATTCTCTGATTTCTAAACTTTTCTCTTCAAAGAATGGAGAATCCTTTACTTTTTCGTTAGTAATTCCATGAATATTAGAATTCTTTATTTTTTGCTTCGTATTGAACAAACTATAAAACTCATCAATAATCTCGTTATCAACAACTTTTAAAATATATAATTCAAGTATTTCAGAATCTTCAGGTTCGAAACCGGTTGTCTCGATATCTAATATACATAATTGATCATTCATTGATTTTATAAAATTCCCACATTGCTATTGCTGCAGCACCTGATGCGTTCAGAGAATCAACTTTATTTTCAGTATCAATCTTAAGGACTTGTGATGCATTATCTTTCCATATTTTAGAAATACCATATTGCTCAGAACCAATTACAAGGGCATAATTTTTTTTAGGTTTGTATGATTTGATACTTTTGGCTGAGTCCGGATCTAGAGAAATAATTTCATAATTTAATCTTTGTAGATTAGAGATTATTTTTTCTGACTTTTCAGAGAAGATATTTATATTAAAAATATGACCTATCGAAGATCTTATTACATTTGGATTAAAGAAGTCAGTAACTCCATCTGATGAAATTATATTTGTAATATCAAAAGACCTTGCTGTCCTAATCATCGTTCCAAGATTTCCAGGTTTTTCTATTGAATCCGCAATGAGAATTGGACCTGACAAATCTTTATTATCAATATTCTGTGTTTTGACTTTGAATAATGAAATCATACCGTCAGGCCTATCTCTATAAGATATTGCTTTAAATGTCTTGCTTGTTAGATCTACAATTCTTACATTTTTATTTTTAAACTTTTCAATAAGTTCTTGATTATTTTCACCAATAAAAAATTCTCGACAAATGTAAAGTGTATCAATCTGATAGTTTGAACTAATTAGTTGTAAGTTTTCACGATAACCTTCTGCTAAAGATTTTTGTTCTTGTCTTCTCAGCTTATTTTTCTTTAATGAAATCAAAAATTTAAGTTCTGGATTTGCTAATGAAGATATTTCTTTATTTTGCATATTTCTCTTTGTGTAAAAGTTTCTTTTTATTTAAATTATCTTTTTTTAAATTAGCTGAATCACCTTCAATACCCGCAGTTACAAAACCTAAAATTTCAATATCTTCCGGTATTACAAGTAATGATTTAATTTTTTGTATTTCCATATTGTGAGATCCCAAAAAGCCACTTTTCAGTCCGGTTTCTTCAACTAATAACATACAATTCATCATTGCAGCTCCGGCATCTACATACCAATAGGGGACACTCCAATTACTTGAACTAGTTTGATTTTGCTTATCAAGTTCTTTGTATCTTTCATGATAAGCCTGTTCATTTATCAAGATTAAAAATATTGCTTTTGAATTTGATAACCACTTACCATAGCCCTTCTTTAGATAACTTTCTTCGTTTGCATAAATTGCAAGTTTCTTTATATTTTTTTTATTTTCAACTGATATAATTTCAATACCCCTTGAAAATCCTGCTGTTGGTATTTTTATTGTTAGTTTTGGAATGTCTGATAAATTTGGAAACTCTTCATTTGTCTCTAAATAATTTCGAACAACCCTTCTATTTAAAAGTAGTTCTTTAAGATGATTATTTTCATTCCTCATCATTCAAAATAAAATCTTTAACCATATCTCCAACCTCAGATGTGCCCATGCCCATCTTTCCGGCTGAAAGAGAATCTAGTTGCTGCGCTGTTTTTATGACTGCGTTTTCAATTTTATTTGCATATTTCTCCTCACCAAGTACATCAAGCATCATCGATGCTGCCGCAATACAAGCAAGGGGGTTAATTACATTTTTACCTGTATATTTTGGTGCAGAACCTCCAATTGGTTCACACATTGATACCCCTTGGGGATTGATATTCCCACCTGCTGCAATACCCATTCCTCCCTGAATCATTGCACCTAAGTCAGTGATAATATCTCCAAACATGTTGTCTGTAACAATGACATCAAACCATTCAGGATTTTTAACCATCCACATACACACTGCATCGACGTGCCCATAATCTGTTTCAATATCTGGGTATTTTTCAGCTACTTCATAGAAAACTCTTTCCCATAAGTCGTGAGCATAAGTAAGTACATTGGTTTTTGCACATAGTGTTATCTTTTTTCGGTTATTTTTGACTGTATATTCAAATGCGTATTCAATACATCTTTCTATTGCACTTCTTGTGTTTATAGATTCTTGAGTGGCAACCTCTTTATCAGTCCCGTAGTGAATATAACCACCTGCTCCAGCATAAAGCCCCTCAGTGTTTTCTCTAACAACCACAAAATCAATATCTTTAGGTTTTTTATTAGCAAGTGGAGTTTCAACCCCAGGGTACAATACGACAGGTCTCAAATTAATATATTGGTCAAATTCTTTTCTCAACTTTAATAAGATACCTTGCTCAAGAATTCCAGGCTTAACATCAGGGTGACCAATTGCACCAAGCAATATTGAATCACTGTTACCGAGTTCATCAATATCAGATTCAGTCACAAGATCACCACTTTTCAAATATCTATCGCCACCTAAATCATTGATTATAAAATTAAAATCAATATCAAATTTAGATTTTGTTTGTTCAAGAACTTTTAAAGCTTCATCAACAACTTCGGGTCCAGTTCCATCACCGCCAATTACTGAAATGTTATATTTTTTCATATTATTTGTTTAATGCATTTAAAAAGGATTCTACAGAGCCTTGTACAACATCCGTTGACACAGATCTTCCTTGTTTTAAATTTTGTCCATCGTTAATTATAGTTACAATTTCTGCAGTCGCGTCAGCACCTTTTGTAATACTTTCAACTCGATAATCAATAAGTACCGCATCAGATTGCAAAATATTTTTTACAGCTTTAAACGCAGCATGTATCATACCATCACCCTCAGCTTCTTTAGTTTGATCCACTCCATTAACGTTGAGAGTAACTTTTGCGGAGGCAAATTGATCTTTACTGTTTACAGATACGGATACTAATTTTACTGGAGCTTCATTAATTTCTACTTGACCAATAATTGCTCGCAATTCATTTTCAACAATTTCACCTTTTCTATCAGCTAGTTGTTTAAATTTTTCAAAGCTTAGATTAAATAACTCTTCTTCTAATACAATGTTAAGTTTTTCCAAAGCATCTTTAAAGCCTGCTCTACCTGAATGTTTGCCTAAAACTATTTTTGATTCTTGTCCCACGGAGTCAGGAGTCATAATTTCATATGTCATTGTATTTCTCAAATATCCATGTTGATGAATTCCTGATTCATGACTAAATGCGTTTCTACCTACTACCGCTTTATTGTATTGAACTGGGTAACCAGTTAATTTAGATACAAGCCTAGAAGTCTCAGAGATTTCTGTTGTCTCAGCTTTGATTTCAACTCCATATTGATCTTGTCTTGTCTTGATAGCCATTATTATTTCTTCTGTAGATGTATTACCTGCTCTTTCTCCAATTCCATTAATTGCACCCTCTATTTGTCTGGCTCCAGCATCGATAGCTGTCAAAGAATTTGCAACAGCTAGCCCTAAATCGTTATGACAATGGGTTGAAATTATTACGTCTTCATTTTTCCCTTTAACTTTGCTGTAAACTTTTTTGAGTAGTTCTAAATAATCGTTTGGTGTCGCATAACCTACAGTATCTGGAACGTTTATTGTTGTTGCACCTTCTTCGACAGCAATTTTTAATATTTCAATCAAAAAATCATGATCTGTTCTTGTGGCATCTTGTGCAGAAAACTCTACGTCATCACAGAGTTTTTTTGCAAACCTTACTGATTCTTTTGCATCTTTTAAAACCTCATCCTTGGTTTTCCTAAGCATATGTTCCATATGTATATCAGAAGTAGATGTAAAGACATGTATTCTTGAATTATTGGCTGGTTTAATAGCTTCAAAAGCTTGTTCAATATCTTCTTGTACGCAACGAGCTAGAGAAGCAATGGTTGAATTTTTTATATTTTTCGCAATTAGATTAACTCCCTCCCAGTCGCCAGGGGAGGAAGCTGCAAATCCAGCCTCAATCACATCTACCTTAAGTTTTTCTAATTGTTGAGCAATGAGAAGTTTTTCAGAGGGTGTTAAAGCAATTCCCGGACTTTGTTCACCATCTCTTAAAGTAGTATCAAAAATTACTAATTGATCTGAACTCATATATCCTTTTTTATATCTTTGGCATCTAAAAATGGCATCATATTTCTTAATTCTTTACCAATATTTTCTATCTGGTGTTTTGAAGCATTTTCACGCTCCTGCTTAAGGTATGGAGATCCCTCACGAGCTTGAGACATCCATTCTTTAGCAAAAGCTCCTGACTGTATTTCCTCCAAAACTTTTTTCATCTCTTTTTTTGTTTCATCCGTAATAATTCTTGATCCTCTTGAAAAATCACCATACTCAGCTGTATCAGAGATTGAATGTCTCATCCATTCAAAACCACCTTCATACATCAGATCAACAATTAATTTAACTTCATGAAGAGTTTCAAAATAAGCACTTTCTGGCTGGTAACCAGCTTCAACCAATGTTTCAAATCCATTCCGAATTAGTTCGGTAAGTCCACCACAGAGAACGACTTGCTCGCCAAACAAATCAGTTTCAGTTTCTTCTTTAAAAGTTGTGTTTAATACGCCGGCCCTTCCACCACCTATTGCGGAAGCATATGATAAAGCCATCTCTTTTGTATTTCCGGACAAGTCTTTTTCAACTGCAACAAGGCAAGGCATTCCAGAACCTTCTTCGTAGGTTCTTCTTAATAAATGGCCTGGACCCTTTGGGGCGATCATAGCTATGGATATATCTTCACGAGGAACGATTTCACCAAAGTGAATATTGAAACCATGTGCAAAAAATAATGTTGAATTATCTTTCATAAATGGTGCAATGTCTTTTTCGTAAACATCCGCCATCAATTGGTCTGGAAGAAGAAGCATTACTATGTCAGCATTTTTTGTTGCATTTTCAAGATTATCGACATTAAGACCCATTTCTTTCGCTCTATTAAATGATGAGGAATCTTCTCTTAAACCAACTGTTACATTAACACCTGAATCATGAAGATTAAGAGCATGCGCGTGTCCTTGGCTACCAAATCCTATTACACTTACATTTTTTGATTTAATCATCTCTATATCAATTGATTCATCGTATATTATTTTTGTCGACATTTATCCTCCTACAATTTTGTTTGGATGGCTATTCTTCCACCTCTAATCATTTCAATAATTCCAAATGGTTTTAGCAAATTTTCAAGTTTATCTAAATCTTTTGATGCTCCAGTCATCTCAAAAACTGCATAATCAGATCCAACATCAACTGATTTTGCACCAGATAAAGAAGCCTTTTCTATGACTGAAGTTTGAGTGTCCTTATTTATAGATACTTTAAGAAGTAGGACTTCTGATTCTATTGTATTTTCAGGATCAAGTTCAACAATCTTTATTACATTGATAAGCTTGTTCAATTGTTTTTTTACCTGTTCAACTGACTCAAGTTCTGTAACAATTGTCATTTTCGACCTGCCTTGAATATTTGTTGGTCCAACAGCTAAAGAGTTAATATTAAAACCCCTTCTAGATATAGTTGATGCAACTCTTGCTAATACGCCAGGTTTGTCTTCAACGAGAACACTTAATATTCTTTCACTCATAATTTTTTTAGATCATCCTCATTTAATATAACTACATCATTACTTCCACCGGCTGGAACCATTGGAAACACCATATCTTCTGGATCAACAATGCATTCAACCAGAACGGGTTTGTCATTAATTTCTAACATTTTTTCAAAAACTTTTTTCACATCAGATTTTTCAATCATTCTCAATCCTGTAGCGCCCATTGATTCTGCAAGTGCAACATAGTCTGGAGTATGATGCGTTAATTCTGATGCAGAAAATCTGTTTTTATAAAATATTTTTTGCCATTGCCTGACCATTCCATGATTTCCGTTGTTAAAAACAACAATTTTTATTGGAATATTTTCTGTAGAGGCAGTAATCAATTCCTGACATGTCATTTGAAAGCATCCATCACCATCTAATGCTAGAATTTGCCGATCAGGGTAAGCAGCTTGGGCACCGATTGCAGCAGGAAGTGAATATCCCATTGTTCCTAGCCCTCCTGAATTTAACCATGTATTAGGTTGAGTAAAATTCCAATGTTGTGATATCCACATTTGATGCTGGCCAACTCCTGAGACAACTATTGCATCTTCATCAGATAATTTTTGAAGCTCTTCCAGAACAAATGGAACCTTAAGTGGGCCTTTTTCTTCCTGGATGTATGACAAAGGATAATCTTTTTTCATTTGATTAAGTTCGTTTATCCAATCAGTAGTTTTTAAATCTGACCCTTCTAACCTTTCAATTAAGCCAGTGATAACACTTTTAGCATCCCCTACAATTGGAACTTCAGGTTCTCTTATTTTTCCAATTTCAGCAGGGTCAATATCAGCATGAATTACCTTAGCATTTTGTGCGAAAAATTTAGGATTAGCTGTGACTCTATCGTCAAACCTCACACCGATGGCAATTAAGAGATCTGATTTTTGTATGGAAGTTGTGGCTGTATAGTTTCCATGCATACCTGGCATTTCAAAACATAGTTCATTTCCATCGGGGAAAGCACCTCTACCCATTAATGTTGTTACAACTGGTATTTGAAATTTTGTAGCGAGCTCAAATAATTCTTCATTTGCTTTTGAATGTATTATTCCACCACCAACATAAAGTATGGGTTTTTCTGCTTTCTTAATTAAATCTGCTGCCTGATTAATCATTTTTGGATTTGGTTCTAAAGTTGGTTTATATCCTGGCAAATCAATTAATTTTGGTTCAATCCATTCAACTTTTTGATTTAATATATCTTTTGGTATATCTACTAAAACAGGTCCAGGCCTACCAGTAGTAGCAATATGTCTTGCTTCGAGCAATATCTGAGGAATCTCTTCTGCATTAGTAATTAAATAATTATGCTTAGTTGCGGCCATTGTCAAACCTACTGTATATGCTTCTTGAAATGCATCATTTCCAATTGCTTCTGAAGCAACTTGTCCAGTAATTGCTAATAGTGGAGTAGAGTCCATTAGTGCATTTGTTAAGGGTGTTATCAAATTAGTAGCTCCTGGTCCAGATGTAGCAATTACTACACCAAGTTCACCAGTTGCTTGGGCATAACCTTCTGCCATGTGCCCAGATCCTTGTTCGTGTCTAGCTAATATATGTCTTATTGGACTGTCATATAACGGATCATATGCAGGCAATATTGCTCCACCAGGTAGGCCAAAAATAGTAGAAATATTCATATATTCTAAACTTCTTACAACAAGTTCAGCACCACTTAATTTTTCTTCACTCATATCTTTCCCAAAAAAAAACCTCCCTATTTGGGGAGGCGCTCAATACTAGCTAATGAGCGCTACATAAGCACTAATACTAGTAAAGAATTTAAATTTTGAATTATTTTCATTAAGTATAACTATAGTTAATGCTGATAAAAATGAAAGACCTAAATGTAATTAATTACTTAAACAAAAACAATATTGAAATACCTAAAAATATAAAAATTTCAACAGTTGATATCCCATCCTATGAAAATAAATCTCAAAGGATTAAGGAAGTTAAAGATCAGCAAAAACATGCAAATATGAAATTTACATTTTCTAATCCTGATTATTCAGGATTAGGTGACAAATTTACATGGGCAGAGTCTTGTATCATTATTAGTTACAACTATGGTGAAATATATTCTACAAATATATCTACATCAACTGGAAAAGGTTCAATTGCACGGTTTGCAATAGATGATTATTACAAACCAATTAAAAAGTTTATAGAAAAACTTAAAGATCATTTTGATACTTTAGATTTACGAACTCAAGAATTTATCGATAGTCCAAGTCATTATGATCGTTTATTTTTTGAAGGGTCTGGATTGGGATGGCAAGGTAAAAGCTCAATGATGTTATCACCAAGTATTGGCCCATGGCAATTAATTGGTAACTTGTACGTTGAAATGAAATTTGAAACTCCAGTTGCTAAATCATATTCATGTGGAAATTGCAACATGTGTCAAATTTCTTGTCCAACTGGAGCATTAGATAATGAATACAAGATTGATTCTCGAAAATGTATATCTTACTGGCTACAATCTCCAGAAATAATTCCACATGAAATAAGAACCAAAATTGCAAATAGATTTTATGGATGTGATGATTGCCTCACATCATGTCCACCAGGACAAAATAAATTTATTAGTTTAAAACAAACAAAAGAAGTTGATTTGGAAAAAATAATAAATATGGATAAAGACAATTTAATTTCAAAATTTGAGTGGTTCTATGTACCTCAAAGGAATGGAGATTACCTAAAAAGAAATGCAATTATTGCACTTGCTAATAATCCAGATGAAAACAGTCACGAATTATTTATCAAATTACTAGATTCAGATTCAGATATTATAAGGCTATATTCAATATGGGCTTTATGGAGAATTGGCATGCTAGACAAAGTAAATGAAGAGTCTTTCATTAAAAAAGAAGTTTCAAGTGATGTAAAAAAAGAATTTGAAAGATTAAAAAAGTGATATTGTAATGGTTTTTATCTATTCTTAATCTATGGCAAAGTTTTCTGATGACGTAACACAAGGTATCGAAAAATCAGCTGCAAGAGCAATGTTGAGAGCAGTTGGTTTAAATGATGATGACTTTAATAAATTTCAAGTAGGAATAGTTTCTGCAGGAAATGAAGTTACACCATGTAATTTAACAGGACCAGAATTATCAAATTTTGCAAAAGAGGGTGTAAATGGAGCTGATTCAGCAGGATTAATATTTTCAACAATTGCTGTTTCAGATGGTATTTCAATGGGCCACGAAGGTATGAGAGCTTCATTGGTTTCAAGAGAAGTAATTGCTGATTCAGTTGAATTGGTAATGCATGCTGAAAGATTTGATGGAATGGTGACTATTGCGGGATGTGATAAATCATTACCCGGCATGTTGATGGCTTCAGCGAGAATAAATAGGCCAGCAATATTTTTATATGGTGGCAGCAGCCTTCCTGGAGTATATAAAGGAAAAGATATTTCAATTGTGGATGTTTTTGAAGGCATTGGGGCATTTGATAAAGGCTTGATATCTGAAGAAGAATTGTACGAAATAGAATGTAACGCATGTCCTGGGCAAGGTTCCTGCGCTGGAATGTTCACAGCAAACACAATGGCATCAGTTGGCGAAGCTATAGGGATGAGCTTACCAGGGACAGCATCAATACCTGCAGAGGATGACCGATTAAGAGATGCTGCAAAAAAGTCAGGACTTCAATTAAATTACTTACTAAAAAATGACATTAAACCACGAGATATCATGACTATTGATGCATTTAAAAATGCAATCACAACAGTCTTGGCGTTAGGTGGAAGTACAAATGCAGTATTACATTTATTAGGTATAGCTTATGAAGCTCGTGTAAACCTAGATTTAAGCACTTTTGATGATATTGGAAGACAGGTTCCACATATTGCTGATATGAAACCATTCGGAAAATATCATATGGTTGATTTAGATAAAATTGGAGGAGTCCCAGTAGTTTCGAAAATTTTACTTGAAAATAAATTAATAAATCCTGACTGTTTGACTGTTACTGGAAAAACAGTTGGTGAGAACTTAGAGAATATTGAAATACCCACTAATCAAGACGTAGTATATTTTCCAGATAATCCGATTGCGAGTGAAGGCGGAATTGCAATCCTTAAAGGTTCCTTATCACCAAAAGGATCTGTTGTGAAAACAGCAGGTATAGAGATTAATGAATTTTCTGGTCCTGCTAATGTCTTTGAAAGTGAACAAGATGCTATTGATGCTTTATTTAACAACAAAATAAATAAAGGGGATGTTGTAGTAATTAGAAATGAAGGACCCAAAGGAGGTCCTGGAATGAGAGAGATGCTCCAGATAACTGCTGCTATAAAAGGTGCTGGTCTTGGCAAGGATGTTTTGTTAATTACCGATGGTCGATTCTCCGGGGGAACAACAGGTTTATGCATTGGACATGTTACTCCTGAAAGTTTTGATCATGGACCTATCTCGATTTGTAAAAATGGTGATGTAATTACTCTTAATCTTACAAAGAGAGAGCTCAATCTTGAAATAAGTGAATCTGAAGTAGTTTCCAGACTTGAAGATTATGTTTTGCCTGAACCAAGATATAAATCTGGAGTGCTGAACAAATACTCTAAACTAGTATCAGGAGCTGATACTGGCGCAGTTACCTCATAGTATTAATGATATTCATTTCTGACGTACATCATGGTTTAGACTCCTTAGAAAATCTTCCATCAGGCAAAGGTCCATTAGTAATATTAGGTGATTTAATTAACTGGATTGATTACAGAAATGGTGATGGTATAGCAAAAGATGTTTTTGGGGAAGAAAGTGTAACCAAACTTGTGGAACTTAGAAAAAAACATGATTTTACAAGAAGAAAAGAATTGTGGAATGAACTATTTTCAAAAGACAGGGAAGTAAAACAAACAAAAATTGAGGAATCTATTTATCGACAATACAGGGAAGTTTTTGATAAAATTAAAAATTTCGAAGTATTTCTTATTCCAGGAAATGTAGATTCGTTGAAGATACTTGAAGAAACAAAAACAAATAATGTAACGAATATTGATGGAGAGATTTTGGATTATAAAGGTTTCAAAATTGGTTTTGCTGGTGGAGGAGTACCAACACCAATTAATGCCAGAGGGGAAATACCAGAAGAGGAATTTAAATCTAAATTAGAAAATTTAGGAGATATTGATATTATATGTTCACATGCGCCGCCATATGTTGATGAACTTATTACAGATGTTATAACAAATAAAAAAGAACAAGGATGGAAAAGTTTAAAGAAATTCATACAAGATAAAGAACCAAAATTTTCTATTTTTGGTGATGTTCATCAACCGAAAGCCTATGAATGGAAAATTGGTTTAACAAAGTGTATTAATGTTGGTTATTTTCGATCAAGTAGTAATTATTTAGACATTGAAACCTTAAGCATATGAACGTTTTAGCACTTGATGTTGGCGGAACCACAATAAAAGGTGGTCTTGTGAATGAAAAACTCAAAATTAAAGAAAAATTCATAGAGGATACACCTAAAAAAGAGTCATCCTTTCTTTCACTAATAGAAAAAATTCACGATAGATTTTCTAATGAAACGGAACAAGTCTCTCTTGGCATGCCAGGATTTGTAGATAATGATAATCATATTTTTAAATATGGCACCAATATGCAATTTTCTATTGATTTCAAAAAGCTCGAATTAATCAAAGACAAAAATATTTATTTGGAGAATGACGGAAATTTAGCTGCATATTCTGAATATTTACTACATTTTAAAAATAATTATAAAAATTTAATAATGCTTACATTTGGTACTGGAATAGGAGGGGGGATCATAAATAATTCTCAAATCTTTAAAGGCAGTGGCAATGCTGGTGAAATAGGGCGCACCTTAATTAATGAAAATTCCTATTTAGAAGATGTAATATCCGCTAGAGCATGGACAAAGAAATGTAAAGAACTGTTTGAACAAAATCAAAATACACAACTATCTAAAATATTTTCTGAAGAAAAAGTAGGCTCCCTTTTATTTGACAAATCAATTGATCTTGAAGATCATGAAAAGCTTGCTAGAGACCAGATAATAGTAAAAACATCTCTTGCCTTAGTGTCATTATTTGAATTATTTGATAATGAAATATTTGTTATAGGTGGGAGTATGACAAAAAACCCATATAATTTTATTCCTTTAATTGATAAATATATTCAAAAAAATTTTGATTTCCCAAATAGAAGTTTTCCAATTATTAAGTTAAGTAAAGCACGAGAAGATTCAGGCTTGTTAGGTGCAGCATTACTAGCTTTAAATAGTGAATAATAAGTCCTTACTTTTAAATGGTTCATTCTTTGAGGATGAGTATTTAAAAAAAATCGATATCTTAAATAATCTTAAAATTAAATCTGTTTATATATTTGACCATTATCAGAATCCTGAAATAAAAAGCAAACCTGTGTATGAGATTAAGGAAGCTATTAGCAAATTAAATGAAGTAAATAAAAATTTTAAAATCGGCTCGATGGTATTAAATGTAAGAAAGAGAAAAAAGGATATTTTACTTGATGATTATATTTATCAATTTATGGAAATTAAAAATTTTAATTTAGGTTTAGGAATTGGAGATGAAAAATATGAAAAGAAAAATAAAATTTTTAAAAATAATATTGAAGATATAATTTGTAAAATTCAAAGTCATAAAATATATGATGGAAATAAAGTAAATATAATACTCGGTGGCAATTCAAAATTTTTCTTTGATCTTTGTTTAAAATATTCGATTGGATTAAATCAATGGCAGGGAAGCCTTGAAAATATTAAGAATAAGATAGACCTTTTTAAAAAAGCTAATATCAATGAGTCAAAAATTAGTTACTGTACCAAAAACTTAAAGTTTTCGGGAAAAGAATTAAATGAAAACATAGAAATTATATATGCTTTAAGTGAAAACAAAACTTTTAAAGATCAGATTGATGATATCAGTAAATACTGCTTAAATTAAAAAAATGATTGATATTAGATCTGATACAGTTACAAAGCCTTCAAAAGAAATGTTGGAAGTAATTGTAAATTCTGAAGTTGGTGACGATGAGTATAAAGAAGATCCAACAGTTAATGAACTTGAGGAATTTGCAGCAGATTTACTAGGATTTGAATCTGGACTCTTTGTTTCTTCTGGATTGATGGGAAATCAAATTTCGTTACTAAACCATACAAATCCTGGAGAAGAAGTAATAACAACTCAAGATTCACATATTAAAAATTATGAACATGGTGCAGCTTCATTTTTATCAAGAATTCAGTTTAGAAATGTAAGTCATAATGATGGTGATTTGAATCTAGATGATATAGTTTCACAGATTTCTAAATCATCATATTACAAACCTAAGATAAGTACGGTTGCAATTGAGAATACTCATCTTGCTTCAGGAGGCACAATAATTCCATTTGAAAACATAAAGAAGTTATCTGAATTTACAAAATCAAATAATTTAAAGCTTCATGTTGACGGAGCGAGAGTATGGCACGCAATTTTGGAAGAAAACACAAAAGCTAATTATGGTAAATATTGTGACAGTTTAACGTTTTGTTTTTCAAAAGGACTTGGTGCTCCTATTGGGTCAATGTTATTGGGGTCAAAAAGATTTTATTGCCAATTCACGTGAATATAGAAAAAAA
>AACY020557254.1_pt1 | contig 24255 bp, 16 predicted proteins | sample 267378 | NCBI WGS metagenome assembly AACY02 (sample SAMN02954345, study PRJNA13694) | marine metagenome | biome: aquatic; feature: ocean; material: water; isolation source: isolated as part of a large dataset composed predominantly from surface... | reverse complement strand
ACTTGCTGCCATGGGCCGTCCAATTGTGCATATCCTTAGAGCTAAAAACCAGCCAGTCATGCATTTCAAAGAAGGTACGATTGTCCTTTGCAACATCATGGCCAGTATAAAGATAGACAGTATCTTGGTGCACTATAGCGGCAGGATCGGCGGTAAATACATCCGTAAACAAAGGGTTCGCAGCAATTGCCGCTGTACTGGCCGTGGTGATCAATGCCAAACAAGCACTCACACAAATACTAGAAAATGCCTTTTTCATACTTCCTCTATTGTTTTTTGATATTTTAGTATTATAGTAATACCAATACTTTTACGTGCTAGCAATATTAAAGTACAAATTGTTAACTCAGGGCATAAAGGTGCGCCGACTCTCTGATAGTCGACTGTAATGCGGCTAATTGAATATGTCGGGCAGGGCATGTGCTTTGGAAAACGAAGGTGTCATATGAATAATAAAAAACCGAAAACACTTCGTTCGGCAAGCTGGTTTGGTAGTGATGATAAAAATGGTTTTATGTATCGCAGTTGGATGAAAAACCAAGGCATACCCGAGCATCACTTTCAAAATAAGCCTGTGATTGGTATTTGTAATACCTGGTCAGAATTGACGCCCTGCAATGGTCACCTGCGGGAATTGGCCCAAAGAGTAAAGAATGGCATTCGGGAAGCGGGTGGCATTCCGGTGGAGTTCCCCGTGTTTTCGAATGGCGAGTCCAATTTGCGCCCTAGCGCCATGTTAACGCGTAACCTTGCGGCTATGGACACGGAAGAAGCCATTCGTGGCAATCCCATCGACGGTGTTGTGCTGTTAGTGGGCTGCGATAAAACGACTCCGGCTTTATTGATGGGCGCGGCCAGTTGTGATTTACCGACGATAGTCGTCACGGGTGGGCCCATGCTCAATGGTAAGCATAAGGGCAAGGATGTGGGTTCTGGCACACTCGTATGGGAACTGCATCAAGAATATAAAGCAGGCAACATCAGCCTCGCCGCATTTATGAATGCCGAAGCGGATATGTCACGCTCAACGGGCACCTGTAACACTATGGGCACGGCATCGACTATGGCCTGTATGGTGGAAACCCTCGGCGTGAGTTTGCCACACAATGCCGCCATTCCTGCGGTGGATTCTCGCCGCCAAGTGTTGGCCCATATGTCGGGAATGCGAATTGTTGATATGGTCAAAGAGGATTTGACCTTAAGTAAAATTTTAAGCCGTGATGCTTTTATCAATGCCATCAAAGTCAATGCTGCCATTGGTGGTTCAACTAACGCCGTTATCCATTTAAAGGCCATTGCCGGCAGGATAGGAGTTGAGCTGTCACTCGATGACTGGCGCCATGGTTACGCAGTACCGACCATAGTGAATCTTAAGCCTTCGGGTCAGTACTTAATGGAAGACTTTTACTACGCAGGTGGACTGCCAGCAGTATTAAGGCAGCTGTTTGAGCATGATTTACTGAGCAAAAACACGCTCACCGTCAATGCCGCTAGCCTCTGGGACAATGTTAAAGAGGCGCCTTGTTATAACCAAGAGGTGATTATGTCACTTGAAAATCCCTTGGTTGAAAATGGTGGCATTCGCGTACTGCGCGGCAATCTCGCGCCTCGCGGCGCAGTAATCAAACCCTCCGCCGCCAGCGCGCACCTGATGCAACACCGTGGCAAAGCGGTTGTGTTTGAAAGTTTTGATGATTACAACGCCCGCATCGGCGATCCTGAACTGGAGATAGATGAAACCAGTATAATGGTGCTTAAAAACTGTGGTCCTAAGGGATATCCGGGCATGGCCGAGGTCGGCAATATGGGACTTCCACCTAAGCTGTTGAAAAAAGGAATTAAAGATATGGTAAGGATTTCCGATGCACGCATGAGTGGCACCGCCTTTGGTACCGTTGTTCTCCATGTTGCGCCAGAAGCACAAGCCCTTGGGCCACTCGCCGCAGTACAAAATGGTGACATGATAGCGCTCGATACCTATGCAGGGATATTACAGCTGGAGATCAGCGACCAAGAGTTACAGGCGCGCCTAGCAAAACTCGCGGCTGTGAAATCCATTCCAATCAATGGCGGCTATCTCTCGCTCTTTAAAGACCATGTGCTGCAGGCGGATGAGGGATGTGATTTTGATTTTCTCGTGGGATGTCGAGGTGCAGAGATACCCGCACATTCCCATTAAATATGAACTCGTTTTCTTTTATAATGAAACCAAATAATTATTTTAATAAAAGGTTGAGTTATGAAGTTGACTAATCAATACCCGAGTTTACAAGGTAAGACCATTTTTATCAGTGGCGGTGGTACGGGTATTGGGGCTTGCTTAGTACGGTCTTTTTTAGAGCAGGGCGCTAAGGTGGCATTTGTCGACATTTTAGTTGAGGAGTCGACTCAACTTGTCACAGGCCTTAAGCAGACTCAGCCTGACGCCAGTGTGAAATTTTATCACTGTGATCTTGTCGATGTAGCAGCGCTTAAAAGCGTCATTGCACTGGTTGAAGACGATTTAGGCCCTATCTCAGTATTGATTAACAATGCCGCGTGCGATGAAAGGCATAGCATAGATGAAGTCACGCCAGAATATTGGGACCAATGCTTAAATACCAATTTGCGGCACTACTTTTTTGCCGTACAAGCGGTCAGGCCGCAAATGCAGCGGCTCGGCGGGGGTTCTGTTATCAACTTTGGATCTATGAGTTGGCACAATCGTCAAGCGGGAATGGCGGGATATACGGCCTCAAAAGCTGGTGTCATGGGCTTAACTCGAGGTTTAGCCGCCGATTTAGGCAAAGATAAAATCCGGATTAATACCTTAACGCCGGGTTGGGTGATGACAAAACGTCAACTCACACACTGGGTTGATAAAGATACGGCAAAACATATCGAAAATAACCAATGTATTAAAGAATATGTAATGCCCGAAGATATTGCTGCTATGGCATTATTTTTAGCAGCAGATGATAGCAAACTCTGCACCGCACAAAATTTTATTGTCGATGGTGGTTGGATTTAAATATCACAATAAAATTTCAGTTCATTGAATAATGAGGTGAGTGCTGAGTTTATTTTTAAATAAAAGGTAAAGCACTCACCATGCAACTCTCCGTCTCTAAAAAAAATGTAAAACATGCCGCATTTGCGGATGAATTACAATTAGTCACGCTTGCCAATAGCCACGGGCTTGAAGTGGTTCTATCAAATTACGGCGCTAGCATTTGGTCGGTAAAACTTTATGGCAAAGATGAGCAACCTATTTCATTAAGTCTTGGCTATCAAGATATTAAAGATTGGGCGACTAATCCGTATTATTTTGGTATTACCGCCGGCCGTGTCGCAAATCGTATTGGTAAAGCACAATTTCCTTTAGCAGGTAAAACGATTCAATTAGTCGCCAACGAAGGCAATAACCAACTTCACGGCGGACCTAAAGGATTAAGCCATTGCACTTGGCAGGTTGAGACTTTGCAGGACAGTGACAGTGTGGCGGCGGTTTTCAGCATTACCAGTCCCGATGGCGATCAAGGATTTCCGGGTAATCTTGCGATTAAGCTCGAGTATCGCCTCAATGAAAACAATGAATTAACCCTGAACTATCAAGCCGTTTGCGATCAAACCACCCCCGTCTGTTTAACCAATCATGCTTACTGGAACCTGGCCTCAGACAAACAGCAAGGTATTTTAGGGCACAAACTCTGTATTCACGCTAGCCAATTTCTGGCACTCGATAATGAACAAATCCCAACCGGCGAATTAATCTTAGTCGACGACAGCGCCTACGATTTTAAACAACCAAAGGCAATTGCCACGGATATTAAGCAATTAGCTAATGGTTATGATCATTATTTTGTGATGGATAGAAATCCTGACAATAAAAACAGTTTGCAGACTATTGCGGTATTAAAAGATCCGCTTTCTGGCCGAGAACTCGAAATTAGCACCACAGAAGTTGGCGTGCAATTTTACAGTGGCAACTTTCTCGATGGCAGCCATATTGACGATGAAGGTTATAGCATTAATCAATTCCATGGGCTCTGTTTAGAAACCCACGGTTATCCGAATGCGGTCAATATTGACCATTTTCCGAGTGTGATGCTTGAAGCAAATACTCAATATCAACAAATTACGGTACATAAGTTTAAGAATATTTAATTCAATCAAGGCGAAATAATATTTATTTATACGAGTTAGCCTGCTGTTTCAGCAGGCTAGGGGATCTCTGTTACCTAAAATTATAAAGGGAATAATAATGAAACATAATAAAATCATTACCGCATTGGGATTATGGGCTGTAAGTGCCACTTGTGCCTACGCCACTACGGTGGGCTTTTCACAGGTTGGATCCGAGAGTGGTTGGCGAACGAGCTTCAGTGAAGCTGTTAAAGCTGAGGCCAAACAGCGGGGTATAGATTTAAAATTTGCCGACGCTCAGCAAAAACAAGAGAACCAAATCAAAGCCGTGCGTAGCTTTATCGCCCAAGGCGTGGATGCCATTATTATCGCGCCTGTAGTGGAAACAGGCTGGAAGCCAGTGCTGAGAGAAGCGAAACGCGCCAACATCCCTGTAGTGATAGTAGACCGTAATATCAAGGTCGATGATGATTCCCTATTCCTCACCCGTATTGCCTCCGATTTTACCGAAGAAGGCCGTAAGATTGGCCAATGGTTAATGGATAAAACCCAAGGCAACTGTGATATCGCCGAATTACAGGGCACGGTAGGGGCAACCGCAGCGATTGATCGCGCCACTGGTTTTAACCAAGTGATTGCCAATTATCCCAATGCCAAGATTGTTCGCAGCCAAACCGGCGAATTTACCCGTGCTAAGGGTAAAGAAGTGATGGAAGGTTTCCTCAAGGCCCAAAACGGTCAGCCACTGTGCGCCGTTTGGGCGCATAACGATGAAATGGCTCTGGGTGCCGTGCAAGCCATTAAAGAAGCAGGTTTAAAACCGGGCAAAGATATTCTGATCGTCTCCGTGGACGGTGTGCCCGATTACTTTAAGGCCATGGCCGATGGTGATGTGAACGCCACGGTTGAACTTAGCCCTTACTTAGGTGGCCCAGCGTTTGATGCTATCGATGCGTACCTTAAGGGCAATAAGGAGCAGCCTAAGCTTATCAGCACCACGGGTGACGTATTTACCCAAGAAACCGCTGCCGCCGAGTACGAAAAGCGTCGCCATCAATAGTCAGATTGACGCTTTCTTGGGGAATAGCTATGAGCCTTATTTTAGAACTCAAGCAGATCAGTAAGCACTATCCGGGCGTAAAAGCCCTTGAGGATGTGAGTTTGCGGTTATTTGCGGGGGAAGTTCACGCCCTGCTCGGCGAAAACGGTGCGGGTAAATCGACGCTGGTGAAAGTGATGACAGGCGCCCAGTCAAAAGATATGGGCGACATCCTCTTTCTTGGCGAGCCGCAACATTTCAACACACCAATGGATGCGCAAAAGGCAGGGATCAGCACGGTTTATCAGGAGGTGAACTTAGTGCCTAACCTGACCGTGGCACAAAATTTGTTCCTCGGTTACGAACCGCGCCGTCTTGGGCTGATCCATTTCAAAAAAATGTATGCCGATGCGCGCGCAGTGTTAACCCAGTTTAAGCTGGATATCGATGTTAGCGCGCCGCTGTCGGACTATTCCATCGCGGTGCAACAACTCATTGCCATCGCCCGCGGTGTTGCCATGTCGGCCAAGGTATTAGTGCTCGATGAGCCTACGGCGAGCTTAGATGCCACAGAAGTCCAAGTGCTATTTGGGATCTTAAACCAGCTCAAAGCCAAGGGTGTGGCTATTGTTTTTATCACACACTTCCTCGATCAGGTTTATCAGATAAGCGATCGCATTACCGTGCTGCGTAATGGGCGATTTATCGGCGAATATCTGACGGCCGAATTACCACAGCCTAAGCTGATTGAAGCTATGCTCGGGCGTTCTTTGCAGGAGCAATTGATTGATAAACAGGAAAAGGAGCGCACCGTCACCCGCGCTGAGGCTGTGCTCTTGTCCCTCAAAGATGTGTCGGTAAAAGGTTCAATCCAATCGATGAATCTTACCGTACCTAAGGGGCAGGCGGTCGGGCTTGCGGGTCTTTTAGGATCGGGGCGCAGCGAAGTCTGTAACGCCGTATTTGGGCTGGATTTAGTCGATAGCGGCAGTATTCATTTGGCGGGGCAGAAACTCAAGCTGTCGCAACCCGTGGATGCGATCAGCGCCGGGATCGCCCTGTGCCCTGAAGATCGTAAGATTGACGGCATTATCGGCCCTTTGTCTATCCGTGAAAACATCATACTCGCGCTGCAGGCACGTATCGGTTGGTGGCGGTATTTATCTAAAGCTCGGCAGCAGGAAATTGCCCAGTTCTTTATCAATAAATTACAGATTGCAACCCCAGATGCGGATAAACCCATAGAACAGTTGAGTGGCGGTAATCAGCAGAAGGTGATCCTCGCGCGTTGGTTAGCCATAGAGCCGATTTTATTGGTACTGGATGAGCCGACCCGTGGCATCGATATTGGTGCCCACGCTGAAATCGTCAAGCTTATCAGAAGCCTGTGTGATGACGGCATGTCACTATTGGTCGCATCGTCCGAGCTTGATGAGCTTGTGGCCTTTTCAAATAAAGTCGTGGTGCTACGCGACAGATATGCAGTACGTGAACTTTCAGGCGCGGAACTGACCTCGCAACATGTAATGCAAGCGATTGCGGAGGGATAAATGAAAAACTCTGTCCAAACCCTATCGACCGAATCATTTTCGCCTGAGTCGAACTCATCTGAGCGACAACGGATGCAGGAAAGCCACAAAACCATGGTTCAAGAAAAAAACGCCCGTTACCAAGCGGGCAAGTCGACCTCCATTGGTCGATACCTCTGGCCACTCTTGGCTTTAGGTATTCTGTTACTTGCCAATCTGTTTATTGATAGCAATTTCTTTAATATCAGCTATCAAGACGACAGACTCTATGGCTCTTTGATTGATATCTTAAATCGCAGTGCACCCGTGGCGCTGCTCTCAATTGGTATGAGTCTCGTGATTGCCACTGGCGGAATCGACCTGTCGGTTGGTGCCGTGATGGCGATTGCGGGCGCGGTTTGCGCCAATCTACTGTTAGTGCCGGATTTAAGCTTAGTCATCGTCATTGCTGCGGGCTTAAGCGTTGGGCTCTTAGCCGGTTGTATTAATGGTGGTCTGGTGAGTTTCTTAGGCATTCAACCGATTGTCGCAACTTTGTTGCTTATGGTGGCAGGGCGCGGTGTTGCTCAGCTTATCAACCAAGGGCAAATTATCACCTTCCAGCACCCAGGCTTTGCCGCTATTGGCGTGGGCCAGTTTTTAGGCCTGCCGATGCCCGTGTGGATTGTGATTGGGATGCTGATCTTTAGCCAATTACTGCTACGTAAAACCGCCTTAGGGCTGTTTATCGAAGCGGTGGGCTGTAATGCCAAGGCGAGTCGTTACCTTGGGATCAACGATAAATCCATCAAACTGTTTGCCTATGCCATTGCGGGTCTGTGCGCGGCATTGGCCGGCATGATCAGCACCGCCGATATCCAAGGTTCAGATGCGAATAATGCCGGACTGTGGCTTGAGCTCGATGCCATATTAGCAGTGGTTATTGGCGGCGCCGCACTCACGGGCGGGCGTTTCTCCTTAGTCTTGTCGGTTGTGGGCGCGCTGGTCATCCAAACCTTAGCAACTACGATTATCGTCAGTGGTTTACCCGCTAAATTTAACTTGCTGATCAAGGCCATCGTTATCCTGACCGTGCTGCTGTTGCAATCGGCTAAATTTAGGCGCCAATTGTCGGCGCTATTCAAATCCAAGCGCCAAGCGGATGCAAAACCAGCAGAAAAGGGTACAAGTGCAAAAGTCAGCACAGCGACAGGAGAAAAACCATGATAGCAAGACGTTTTATCCCGCTGTGGATCACCGCCTCATTGCTGCTGACGATGTTTCTGGTCGGCACCTTTCAGTTTGACGGTTTTGCTAGCGGCCGAGTAGTCACCAACCTGTTGCGTGATAATGCGTTCTTATTGATCACCGCATTAGGCATGACCTTAGTGATTATCTCCGGGGGCATTGATCTTTCAGTTGGCGCCGTCATCGCCTTAAGTGGGGTTGTCAGCAGTTTATTGATCACCGAGTACCAGTGGCATCCATTGTTGGCCTTTGCGGTTATCTTGCCCCTTGGGACGCTGTTTGGTGCACTCATGGGCAGCATTATCCATGTATATAAGTTGCAGCCTTTTATCGTGACGCTTGCGGGCATGTTCCTTGCGCGGGGCTTAGCGACGACGCTCAGCGAAGAGTCGATTGCCATTGACCATCCATTTTACGATGCGGTGGCCGAGATGAGCATTGCACTACCAGGCAATGCTGCGCTCGATTTAAGCTCACTGATCTTTATTCTGTTTTTTGTGATTATCGCCATTGTGATGCATTACAGCCGTTTCGGCACCAATGTGTATGCCATTGGTGGCAATCAACATTCTGCTGAACTAATGGGGATTTCCATCGCGAAAACTACCATCAGTATTTACGCCATCAGTAGCTTTCTGGCAACGCTTGCAGGCATCGTCTTTACCTTTTACACCTTCTCTGGTTATGCGCTTGGCGCCATTGGCGTCGAACTGGATGCCATTGCGGCCGTGGTCATTGGTGGCACCCTGTTAACGGGTGGTAGTGGCTTTGTGCTCGGTACAGTACTTGGGGTGATTTTGATGGGGGTGATTCAAACCTATATTACCTTCGATGGCAGTTTAAGCAGTTGGTGGACCAAAATAGTTATCGGACTCTTATTGTTCTTTTTCATCCTATTGCAGAAACTCTTGAATGGACGCAAAACACAACATGGATAATCGTCAACCTAACCTGTCGGTCTTTCGGCGCTTGCCTTTGACCTGTGGCTTACTCGCCGCATTGGCATTGCCATTAGCGCAAGCCGTGCCTGTGCTTGAGATTAGCCGCGCACAATCCCACAGCGCCACGGCGCAAGCCCTCGATGCGAATGCGCCCTTTATCGAGAGAAGGGCGGATCCTTGGGTGATCCGCGATGATGACGGCAGTTACTACTTTATTGCCTCCGTGCCTGAGTTTGACCGCATCGAACTTCGCCACGCCAAAACCATCGACGGTTTACGCCAAGCAACACCTAAAACCCTGTGGCGCAAGCATGAAACCGGCCCCATGAGTATCGATATTTGGGCACCTGAGCTGCACAAAATCGATGGTCGCTGGTATATCTATTTTGCGGCCAGCAATAAGGATGTGCGTTTTCATAACCGCATGTTTGTCTTAGGACTTGAGGGTGACTCGCCGATGACGGGGCAGTGGCAGGAGCTTGGCAAATTGCAATCGGCGCAGGATGCCTTCTCCCTCGATGCGACCAGCTTTAGCCTCAAGGGCGAGCGATATTTTATTTGGGCGCAGCAGGACAAAGCCAAGCGTTACAACACTGGTTTAGTGATTGCCAAAATGCTATCACCAACTCAACTCTCTGATAACGAAGCCATTATCAGCGAGCCCTTATTGGATTGGGAGCGTTTAGGCTTTAAAGTCAACGAAGGCGCTGCGGTGTTGGTTAAAAACGGTAAAGTCTTCGTGACCTATTCCGCCAGTGCCACGGATGACCGTTATGCCATGGGGCTGTTATGGGCCGATGAAAATGCCGATTTACTCGATCCCAAGAGTTGGCATAAATCGCCAAGCCCAGTCTTTACCACTGAGCCTAGCCTGAATCGTTTTGGCCCTGGCCATAATAGTTTTGTACTGGCAGAGGATGGTAAAACCGAGCTGATGTTTTACCATGCACGTAACTATCTTGAGCTGCAGGGGACGCCATTGACTGACGGCAATCGGCACACTTACCACCGTGCGATTAGCTGGTCGGTGGACGGTTTCCCAGTATTTGATAATCAGCACAGTGATAGCCAAACCCTGCATCAGCAAGACACGCAATCCCGCGAATAAGCGAAATGCGTTTAACAGACACGAACCGCACACTTAAGTAATCGAAATAGACAGGTTTTCCATGATAAGAGCAACAAACAGCCCCCTAGTCGAGCAGCGCGCCGATCCCTTTGTGTATCGACATAGCGACGGTTATTACTACTTTACGGGCTCTGTTCCGACCTACGATCGGATTGAACTGCGTAAATCCAAGACCTTAGACGGCTTGAAAGACGCGCAAACATTCGATATCTGGTTTAAACACCAAAGCGGCCCGATGAGCCGCCACGTGTGGGCGCCCGAGATCCATTATCTCGACGGCAAATGGTACATCTACTTTGCGGCCAGCGAAGAAGAAAATATTTGGGCCTTACGCCCCTATGTGCTTGAGTGCCAAGGGCAAGATCCCTTGAATGATGAATGGATTGAACTTGGCATGATGCAGGCGGCAGATGGTGATAATAAGTCATTTATCGACTTTTCCTTAGATGCGACCATTTTTGAAAACAACGGTAAGCGTTACTTCTGCTGGGCGGAGAAAACCGGCGGTCAATTTGCGGCATCCAACCTGTATTTAGCGGAAATGGCATCGCCCATCAAGTTAAAGACGGCGCAATTTATGCTCACCACCCCAGATTACGGTTGGGAACGAGTCGATTTTTGGGTTAATGAAGGGCCTGCAGTGCTTAAACATCAGGGGAAAATCTTCATTACTTTCTCGGCCAGCGCGACAGGTGCTTGTTATTGCATGGGTTATATGGAGGCCGATGAGCATGCTGATTTGCTCGATCGTAACTCATGGAAGAAAACCCGCCAGCCAGTGCTGTGCACTGATGTCGACAAGCAAATCTTCGGCCCTGGTCATAACAGTTTCACCGTGGCAGAAGATGGCGTAACGCCCATCTGTGTGTACCATGCCCGTGATTATGAACATGCGGTGGGCGATCCTAGCGTGGTGCCAAAGACAGATACCCGTCCATTAGCGCAAATTATTAAAGATCCACTCTATGATCCCAATCGCCATGCTCGGATGTTAGTGGTGTCATTTGATGAAAGCGGGCGCCCCTTGTTCAACCTCTACTAATTCATTTGCCACCACAAAGATTCGATAACCGCGGGGCATGCTTCAGCAGCCCCGCTTTTTTATATCTGAGTGAAGCGCTATTGCTGCTTAGGTGAAGCGCGATTGTTTAGGCTCGCACGCAAAACAAGCTATTCCAATCGCTATTTCAATCACTTAACCGATTCAATCTTTGAAGCTAAAGATGTTATATTGCCGCCCGAGCATTCACATTGTGGGTAGAAGTCCTGCCTGAATGTGGGAGTGAATTTCAGTGATGATGATTTTGCCAAGATCGAGGAGTAGGGATATGGCGATAAATAAGGACAAGCTTAGTGCGGATATTGAAGCTGGATTGGAAGAGTTTGCTCAGGAACTCGCTCTGGCACTAGCAGAATATTACGATTGGTGGCTGTCACACTATCCGGCGCAGACCCTCTACGGTTTTTGCCTATACAGCACGCCCTTAGTGGAATATCTAGGCGTTACGCTTTTCACTGAGGAAGGTTTGACTGCCGTCGCAGAGCAATATCAAAACGACAATAGTTTTCGACATAAATCCCTCGCAGAGCTTAAGCAAACGCTGCGTTGGTCGGCCTGCGACTCTCCACATCACGATGAAAATGAAAATATTTTTGAGGCGATTAACGACAAACTGCAATTGCTACAAGAGGACGCTGAAGCGCTTGAGTCCGAAGAGGCATACGATGCTTACCTCAAAGCCTTGTACGCCATATTAGTCAGGGCGCTCAATGAGGTTAAAGCTATGCGCCCGCTAAACCCGCAGGCAATATTGTTCTCCGTCTGGTTTGGCGATCAAAGCGATGCTGATATCGATTATTTTGTTCAAAGTTGCAATAACAAAGAGATGGTCGCTTGTTTTTATCAGCAATGGCGCTAAATTTTGGTAGCAAAAATTTTCAACGTAACTGACTTACTTAGCCTGCAACCAACGATATCCTACCCGATATGGACTGATATTTACGGATAGTGACTGATAGCGGCATCGGGCCACCAGCAAGCATTAGGTAGTGCCAAGCGCAGAAACTTTGGGTAAGCGGATAAAGAAATAAGGGAAAGCGTTTCACTTTTCCTTATCTGAATCAGTGTTTTAAGCCCGAGTGCCTATATGCGCTCAGGATGCTCGCTTACAAAGTCGAGGTTGGCTCGCTTTTTAGCAGGCGCACCTCATATAAACCGCCAGCAATCGAGCCCAGTTTTGCCACAAATTTCACCCTGAAGGGCACAGTGCTATCCAAAAGCATATCGGCGGGAATAGGGTAGTCGACACTATAAAATGTTGGCCCCTTATCGGCAGGCAGAGTGACTTCGGCAAGGCGTTTATCGTTGATCAAAATGTCGAAACGTCGCCCTGCATCCAAACCAAAGTAAGTTAAGCGCAATATGGGTTGCGGTTCACCTTTGGCATCGAGTTGATAGCTAAACCAATCCTCGGCATGGCGCCAATGGCGATTACCATTAAGGCCCGCTTCACTCTTTGATGCCTTAAAGAAATGATCCGACTCAGGTTGTTGCTCACCGGGCTGCACACTATCTAAGGTTTGCGCCATCAGCTTGGCTTCCATTTGGGCTTTTTGAGCTAACGCTTGCAGTTTTTGTTGCCATTCATCGGGGGCGCTCTGGCCAAAATACAAGGTATAGCGGCTGTCATGCAGGCGAAAGAAGGGGATCAGCGTGATTGGGGTCGCTTGATTTGTACGGGCTTTCCCCGTGGTAAATTGCAGCTGACTCATGGGCTCACGGCGGATATCGGTTAAAAAGCGTGTTCCATCACTGATAAAAATCGGCGCCTGACTGGGTTCGCACATAGGGCCACTGGCAATATGCCCCATGCGACTGGCATCGCCGATAAAGTTTAAGGCTTCATTGGCGATAGGCGTCGTTTTTGCCGCTAACACAATTGGCCCATAAAGCACTGAGTAATAGGCGGTTTTATCAGGCAGCTGCTCGAGACTAATGTCCATCGGTAAGGTGATGGTCACGCTATCGCCCTTGCGCCAGTGCCGTGTTAAAGGAATATATTGCCCTTGAGTCGGTGTAAACCTTTGCGGCTCGCCATTAATGCTCACGGTCACGTCACCCTTAGCCCATGTGGGATAGCGCAGATTGAGGGTAAAGTCCGCCTCTTGATGGATAATCATCTGCGAAGTATTGTCATCGGGAAACTGAGTTTTTTGGCTAAGGCTGATGCCCTTGGCTTTCCAGTTGACCTCGGAATCGACAAACAGGTTCACAAACAGATTGTTGTCCTCCTCGGCATAGATGAGCTCGCCGTATTTAGCATGGTTTTCGATACCGGAACCAACACAACACCACATACTTTCCTGCGCCGAGGAATAGACGCGGTAATGGTCTGGGCGCATTGGCGTAAAATACACTAGGCCGCCAGTTTGCGGATGCTGGGACGAGAGAATATGGTTGTAGAGCGCGCGCTCGTAGTAATCGATATAACGTAAATCACGTTTGTTTTCATAGAGTAATTTAGACAGTTTCAGCATGTTGTAGGTATTGCAGGTCTCAGGGCCTTCTACCGAATCGAGCATACTGCTGAAGTCTTCGCTAGGATGAAAATGCTCGCGCACACTGTTGCCACCGATGGAAACGCTGCGCTGGTGAACCACTTGCTGCCAAAAGTAATCGGCGCTCTCTAACCACGCCTTGTTATGACTGAGCTCGGCAATACGTGCCACTCCCACAATTTTAGGAATTTGTGTATTGGCATGTAGGCCCGTCAGTTTATCTTGATGCTGCAACAGGGGTTGTAACAGGCTTTGATCCGTATAGCGATTCGCAAGATTTAAGTATTTGTTTTGACCTGTAATGCTGTACACATCCGCTAAGGTTTCATTTAAGCCACCGTATTCGGTGCGCAGCATAAGCTGCAGCTGCTCATCAGTTAGATTGCGACTTAAATCCAGCATCCACTCGGCAAAACCGACGAGCATTTTCTTCGCCGTAGGATTTTGAGTATAAAGATAGGCATCCCGCAGGCCGGCAAATACCTTATGCAGGTTATACCAAGGCACCCATGATTGGTTGAGCGTAAACAGATCCGCTTCAATATGACCAGCGGCGACCTGCTGCCATAATTTATCTCCATGGGGGACACCGCCCACGTAACCATTGCCATGGGCCTGTTGACACTTTTCCAACTCGGCCACCATGTAGTTGAGTCGTTCAAGCACCGCCTGATCGCCCGTAGCAGCATACATTAAGGCCAATGCCGATAGATAATGCCCACCGATATGGCCATCAAGGCCCGTATTTTCCCAATTGGGGTAGTTGTCGGCGGTAGTCGCGATTCCCGCTTCCTTACGGTAAGGAGCCAGTAGTCGCTCGGGATCCATCGACATGATGTAAGCCAAATCGGTCTGCTGGGCATGCAGAAACGGCCCGGCAGTGAGACGCACATCGTTTAGGGGAATGGGGGTAAGGCTAGCAAAACTTAGCTGGGATACGAATGGGCAAGTTAATGGCAATAACAGGCAAAGGCCAAACAATCGGGCAGTGTTCATCTTGGCTCCCTTATTATACGGATTGGAGTTTTACGTTTGGATTAACTCAGTTTTTGCGTGATAAAAAAGCCCCTGGGTAGGGGCTTATGGTGTTATCGCAGATAGATTACGCCGATACTTGAGGCGCAGCAGTCTTAGACGTTACGGCCTTAGAGGCTTCAGTGCTAGAGGCTAGAGCCTTAGACGTCAAGTTGGCGTCCGTTTGGCTTGAATGGGCCTGCTCGGGTAAAGCCTGTTTGATTTCTTCATAAACGCGGTCAGAAATCTTGTATTTGAACATCAGTAAGCCCATCAGCGCGTGGAATGCACCAGGGATCACCGTCAGCATTAACGAAATACCGGTCAACGCAAACTCGCTTTGAGTTTCACCGGGTTGATAGTTGAAGTAGGTCAGCAGCATACCGACTACAAATCCCGCCGCGCCCATGCCGGCTTTTTGGGCGAATGAGATCCCGCCAAAGGCAAGGCCAGAGACCCTGTGGCCCGTTTTGACTGTGCCATAATCCACCGACTCGGAAATCACCGACCAGAAGACAGGCGCATGTAAATCCACCACAAATGAAATCGCAAAATAGAGTACGAAGGCCAGCACTATGTCCCCCGGTTGCACGGCAAAGAACATAATGACGCTTAAGATCCCAACCGCGATTTGGCTGTAACGGAAGAGTTTAAGTTTGCAGTAACGCTTAGTGATCCAAGTCGAAGCCACCATGGCCAGAATCGCTGCGCCCACACCGGTCGATAGAAATGCTGAGAGCATTTTGGCATCGCCGCCCAAGTAGTAGGTGGCGTAGTAGGCTGCTACCGAGCCACGGATCACATAGCCAATGGTGCCAATAACACAAATCGCGGTTAACACTAACCATTGATCGTTTTTAAACAATAATCGCAGTTGCATGGCGACAGGCTTAGTTTCAACCTTATAAGCCACACGCTCTGTGGTCGTGAAAAAGCAAAATAAAAACAACAGTGTTGCCATTAATGCCATCACGCCCATGGCTTTTTGATAACCCGCGGCAATGTTATCACCGCCCCAAGACGACGCTAACATAGGCACGATAATGGTCACTAAAAAGGCGGCAATTTTGGCGAAGAACAAACGATAACCGTTGGCGGATAAACGCTCTTTCGGATCGTCGGTGATCACGCTGATAATCGAAATATAGGGAATAGTCACAGTGGTGAAGATGATAGTGACCAGAATATAGGTCGAGTAGGCCCAGATAAGTTTGGCATTGTAATCCCAATCCGGGGTTGAGAAGGTTAAGAAGACCGAAATACCAAAGGGAATTGCCATAAACAGGAAGTAGGGGCGATATCTTCCCCAGCGGGTGGTCACTTTATCGTTAATAATGCCCATTAAAGGATCGGTAATGGCATCGATAAGACGAACCAACAGGAACAATATCCCGACATCGGCGGGTTTTAACCCAAAAATATCGGTATAAAAGAAGGTAATAATTAACATCATTGACGAAATCACCACGTTAACGGCCATGTCCCCGGAGCCGTAACCGATCTTTTCAATGACTGACAATTTATGAGAACTCATCAGAAATCCTTATTATATTTATTATAAACAGTGAGTTATTGTGTTACTTTGCAATTTACCGCATCCGCAATGTTAACACATTTTTCTCCTGTTAATTTTTTTGCATTTGATTGTTACTTCCTTGTCCGATAGTATGATAACTTAATTCATCATACAATAGCATAATAGCTATTTTATTAAATAGGATGAGGTAATAAGGAGAATTAATGCCAGCCATAAGAATCACACCGAAAACAGCCCTAAAACGTCACTTTCAGATGCTCAATTACGCGCTGCTAGGCATGTTGGCAACTCTAGGCCAAGTAAGTGCCAAGCAGGTGAGTATTCATGATCCTGTGATGGCGAAAGAGAACGGGCAGTACTATCTCTTTAGCACTGGCCCCGGCATTACCTATTATTCCTCCAAGGATAAAGTCCATTGGACACTGGCGGGCCGAGTATTTGAAACCGAACCGAGCTGGGCGAGGGCGGTGGCACCTGGGTTTAACGGCCATTTGTGGGCGCCGGATATTATCGAGCACAACGGTTTGTTCTATCTGTATTACTCGGTATCTGCCTTTGGTAAAAACACCTCGGCCATTGGCGTGACAGTCAATAAAACCCTCGACAAAAACTCGAAGGACTACCAGTGGACAGATAAAGGCATCGTTATCCAATCTGTGCCAAATCGTGATGCATGGAACGCGATTGATCCCAATATTATTGTCGATGAAAAGGGCACGCCTTGGATGAGCTTTGGCTCCTTCTGGCAAGGGTTAAAACTGGTCAAACTCAACCCAGACTTTATCTCCATTGCCAAGCCTGAAGAATGGCACACCTTAGCCAAGTTAGAACGCCCGGCATTGCTTGGTGAAACCGAACCGGGCCCAGCACAAATCGAAGCGCCTTTTATCTATAAAAAAGATGACTATTACTACCTTTTTGTCTCCTATGGCCTTTGCTGCCGTGGGGATGACAGCACCTATCACTTAGCCGTGGGCCGAGCCAAAACGGTGACTGGGCCTTACCTTGATAAAGAGGGCAAAGACATGGCACAGGGCGGTGGCTCAGTATTACTGAAAGGCACTAAGGACTGGCCTGGATTGGGCCATAACAGTGTTTATAACTTCGATGGTAAAGATTACTTAGTCTTTCATGCCTATGAATCCGCCGATAATGGCTTACAAAAACTCAAGATGGCGGAACTGAGCTGGCGCCAAGGTTGGCCCGTGGTCGATCCTAAGGTGCTCAATCAATACCAGAGCGTATTAGTTGCACCCGAAGGAACAAAATAATAATGACTCACACAATCAACAAACGAATGGCTACGCTTGCGTTGGCCATGGGACTTAGTGCGACCTGCTTGGGGGAAGGTAACCTACATGCAGCAGAGAGTGCGAAGGGCGCGGATGAAAACCGCATTACCGCAGCCACTTTCGCCAATCCGTTATTTCGTAACGGTGCAGATCCTTGGCTCGAATACCACAATGGTAACTATTATCTAACCACCACCACGTGGACCTCTGAGCTGGTGATGCGTAAATCGCCCACCATTGCAGGGCTTGCCGATGCGCCAGCCCACAATATTTGGAGCGGCACCGATAAGTCCAACTGCTGTAATTTTTGGGCATTCGAATTCCACCCTCTGCAAACTGCGCAAGGATTACGTTGGTATGTGATTTACACCTCGGGCGTGGCAGAAAACTTCGATGGCCAGCGTAACCATATCCTCGAGAGTGAAGGCAGTGACCCCATGGGGCCATACCAGTTTAAGGGCACGCCAATGCCCGATCACTGGAATATCGACGGCAGCTATTTGGAGTATAAAGGCCAGTTATATTTTCTCTGGTCCGAATGGCACGGCCAAGATCAAGTGAACTTGATTGCCAAGATGAGTAACCCTTGGACCGTCGAGGGCGAACATAAGGTGATTACCGCACCTATTCACGACTGGGAAAAATCAGGCTTAAACGTCAATGAAGGCCCAGAGATCATTCAGCACGAGGGCAGAACCTTCTTAGTTCACTCGGCAAGTTTTTGTAACACTGAGGATTATTCCTTAGCCGTGGTCGAACTCACCGGTGACGACCCTATGGATCCCGCCGCATGGACCAAGTACGACAAACCTTTCTTTAGCAAAGCCAATGGCGTCTATGGCCCTGGGCATCATGGTTTCTTCAAGTCACCCGATGGGAAAGAAGATTGGCTTATATACCATGGCAACTCCTCGGCCTCCGACGGCTGTAGTGGTACCCGAGCGGCACGTGCTCAACCCTTTACATGGGATAACAAAGGCTTGCCTAAATTTGGCGAACCGATGGCGGATAAAAAGCAATTGCCTGTCCCAAGTGGCGAGTTTGGCCCGATAACCACTCAAGTGGAAGGCGTAAAATACCGCATCGTGAGCCGTGAAATCGGTCAATGCCTCGTGACCAATGCCAAGGGCCAGGTCAGTATCGGTAAGTGCGAGGATGACAACAGTCAATGGGTTATCGACCCGAGTAACGATGGCCTATACCGCTTTGCCAATGTGGGGCAGGGAACCTTTTTAACTCAGGCTCAGTGCCAAGATGAGTCTTCAACGGCACTGAATACGTCGCCTTGGGTCGCCTCCCGTTGTCAGCGTTGGTCGGTGGATTCGACTCGTGAAGGCTGGTTCCGCTTTGCAAACGATCGCTCCATAGGTAATTTACAGGCGAAAAATTGCAGTAAAAAGGCCGGTGCCGAGGTGATTGCGGGCGAAAACCGTGTCAGTGAATGCACAGATTGGCGGATTGAGTCTGTGTCAACATTTGCCATAGTCAACGCCCACAGCGGCAGAGTGGTCAGCGCCGAACAATGTCAGCTCAAACCCAATGCCAATGTGGCTCAGTTTGAATACACCGGCGATGCCTGTCAGCAGTGGCAAGCAGTGCAGACGACGGACGGCTTTTATCGCCTGCAATCCATCCAACTTTCAAACAACAAGGCGCAACAATGCCTTGTGACCAACGAAGGTAATCTGGAGCTAGGGGCTTGTAATACAATCGACAGTGAGTTCCGCAGCGAATTGATGCCCAATGGCTCATTAAGGCTGGTGTCCCGTAAGGGCGGTTCATCCATGAAAGTGGCCAATGGCTCCTATGCCAACGGCGATAACATAGTGGAAGACGTGTGGAAAAACACCATTTCACAACAGTTTTACTTTAGAGAGGTGAAATAATTCATCCCTTTGAAATAACTGAGCATCACCACGGCGGTGGTCATACCCAAACAACCTGAAGATATAGGATTCAGCGGGAGTTAACGCACTTTAGGCAAGGCGGTTATTTGAGAACCTAGTGAACTAAGTTAAAAATAACCAACACAGCATAAAATACGTTAAAACCCGCCGGGACGGAGAGCCTAGGGCACTCCATTTCTGTGTTACATCAATTCAAAAGGTGGTCGATTTTTTCATTGATGCGCCTTGAATTGAAGCCCCTAGGCACTCTGAAACTCGTATCTTCAGGTAGCTTGGGTATAAACGCTTGCTTGTAATGTCGTTTAAGTTGAGGTCGCTTAACGGCATCTTGGTTGAGCCTAGTTTGCTCGGCACCAGAGCAGTAATTGTGTATGCAATTACTGCTCTTTTTTATCCCGGCTCTTTTTATCCAGTCATGGCCTGCCATAACAGTCGTATAGCCAGTAGCGTGAGAATCAAATCAAAAGCTAAATTGAAATGTTTGTCCGTTACTCGAGTAAGCATCTTAAAGCCTAGCCATGTTCCAATACCGCCACTGATAATCATACAAACGAACAGTGGCCACCATGGGAGTATAGGGATATCGACCCCCTCAAAAACGATAATTTTCACCCCATGTTGTAAGGACATAATCATTGCAAAGGTGGCTACGGTACGAAATCGATCAATCTCTAACTGCTTGATAAACGCCGCAACCAAAGGGCCAGTTGCCCCAACGAATAATGAGATAAAGGTCGTTATCCCACTCGCAATTAACATGCCCATAGTACCCAGTACTACACGAGGTATTTTGGGACCCCAACAGGAGTACAAGATAAATAGGGCAATGGTGAGATACATCACCGTAGGGGGGATCGCCACTAAGACTAAGCTGCCCAGCGCGGCACCAATGAGCGCCCCCGGTAAGAATACCCTGATAATTCGCCATTGAATATGTTGCCATCCCAATAGGGCTCGTCCTAAGTTAGAGCCCAATTGCACTACGCCGTGTAGGGGAATAATCACTTGAGGCGGAAGCACTTGCGCCATCACGCCCAATAACATCACACCACCGCCAATACCAAAACAGGCGGTAAAAAATGCAGTAAAGGCCGAGCCTAAGGTTAACAGCGTGAATATATCGATAGGGATCAGATTAAAATCGAACCAAGCGGTGTGCATAGCCAATATTCAAGGAAGAAAAGAAAGATAAACTAGCAAAGCTTGGGCTCAGACAAAAGCAATTTGATGGATAAGCATTAGAAAGATCGAGTAAAAATCTCGCCATTTATTTGATATAAAAAGAAAAAGCTAATCACTGGATTAGCTTTTTCGGTTTAAACAACAGTGGTCAATTAGAAGGAGTAACGCGCACCGAGGGCAAACGTTCGGGTGTAGATACTATTCGTGCGGTTATAGAGTACTGAGTCTTCATAGTATTCTTGATAGATATCATCAAGAATATTTGTCGCATCGAAGGTTAGTACAAATTCATCTGTTACGTTATAGCTAAATTGGAAGTCAAGCGATTGCTCCGGCTTACGATAAATGCCACGAGGCATTGCGAAGCTACCTGCGTCATAAGCAGATAAGAATTTGTCACGCCAGGTGTAAGAGAGGCGAGCACTATAAACGTCTTTATCATAAATCAATACAGCACTCATTGAGGTATCTGATACACCAAATAAATCTCGTGTTGTAGTTGCAATTTGCTCACCACTTTCACTATCAAACTCTGGGATGTCTTGGCTAGAGTCTAAGAAGGTTGCACTCACTTGAGTACCTAAACCATCTAGGTAACTAGGCATATTTTCAGGGAAATACACCGCACCAAGTTCATAACCACTTAGTTTTCCATTCGAAGAGTTTTCTGGTCGGCTTAAAAGATATTTTTTTGTTTCACCATCAACTTCACGAGTGATAGTCGATACTGAGTTAAATACAAAACCTTCAATATCACGACGGAAATAAGTACCGAAAATAGAAGATCCCTCACCAAAGTAATATTCCAATGAGAAATCATAGTTTTGTGAAGTAGTTGGTTCTAACTTAGAGTTACCACTTGAAGCTTGACCGAATCCAAGCTTTGTTAAGTCTTCTGTATAGGAAATCGCAGTGGTTAAATCACCAAAGGCGGGGCGACGAATCGTTTCAGTGTAGGCAAAACGTGCAACCAGTTCATCCGTTAACCAGAAGCGTACCATTAAGCTTGGTAATAACTCCGCACTTCCATTGGTATCGGTGTCATGCACGAGATAATATCGAATGTCATCAACGACATCCTCAGTAGCATATTTTTTGCGTTCCCAGAAATCCATATCAGCATCGGCTTTCTCGTAACGTAGGCCGATTTGACCATCGACTTGCTTACCCCATAACTCAGTTTCAAAATCACTTTGGATATACGCAGCGTATGATTTTTCAGTGATGTCATAGTTAGTATACATAGCAAGAGCTTGTTCATCTGCACCGTACATCGTTTCAATAGCAGAACGATTAGCATACAGATAGTTACCGTTAGCGATAGCCCAGCTAGTTGGTACATTTCCACGGCCATCAAAGAAGTCAGTAGTTACGGTAAACATATTCGGGTCAAGATCACTAAATAGAACATTAGTGTTTAGTGAGCCTGCATCGTACAATCCGTGTTTTGCACCACGTTGCTCAGCACGTACACCAAACTTCATCTTAGTGAAGATACCGTAGTCGAGGTAATAGTCACCATCGAGTGTCCAAGTAACTGAATCCCCCTCGTCTTTGGCACCGCTATCGTATACGTTTGCCGTTTGCCACAAGGATAATTGCGTTAAATCAGATTCATTAATAGCAGTGTCAGGGTTATCTAAATAAACCCAGCTAGGGACACCACCACTTTTGTCGTTATAGTCAACATCAACGCCGTAGAAAGTTTGAGTACTATTCGCGCTTACACCACGCATCGCCAGAAATTGTGATTCATAGGTACTGGTTTGATAGACCACTTCAGACTTTAAGATCAAATTGTCAAAGTCCCACTTACCTCCTAAGGCAAATACGTAACTATCTGTTTCGTTGTGGCTATGATCTGAACTGCTAAAGCCGCCAACGTTATAGGCAGTTCGCGATTTAACCACATTGGTACCATCATAAACTTCGATACCATCTTTGATCACTTGCTGCCAATTAGCCGAGGAATCAACATTGCTAAAGAGCATAGAGTTGAAGTTATCATTGCGATAACCGTTATAGAATGCTTCAAAAAGGTACTCGGAAGTGTCAGTTGGTGCCCATTGCAATGAGAAATTTAGTGCTGGACGCTCACGTTCACCGTTATTCATATTTTGAAACACAGCATCACGCATCAACAAATATTCTTGACCGTTGATCAAGGTTCCTTCAGATGTATCAAGACCATGAGCTAAACCGCGGGTCCAATAAATATCAGGGATTTGTGTACCCGTTTCTGCGTAGTAGGGCAAGGACGCACCAGGAGCGACAACTTGATCGTTGTAATTGGTACGAATATAAGAAACGTTAACTAATGCACCGACTTCACCGATGCTGGTATCCCAGCGGTCGCTAATTAAGGCACTGAAATTGGGATCGATAGTGTCAGGCTGATCAGAGTAAATCCCTTTGGCTGCTACCGAAATTTTTTCTTCTTGAAAATCAAAAGGTCTATGGGTACGAATGTCAATTTGGCCTGCGATACCACTGGCGACTTGAGAAGAGGAGCGTGTTTTAAAGACTTCAACACTGCCGAGTAATGCCGCTGGTACGTCTGCAATTGCCACTTCACGGCCTGCGGCGGTGAAGATTTGGCGGCCATTCACTGTGGTTGTCACATCCGTTAAACCCCGAATGCTTACAGTATTGGCTTCACCTGAGGCGCGGTCGGTGACTTGAACACCCGTTACCCGTTGTAAGGCTTCAACGACGTTATTATCTGGGAATTTGCCAATATCTTCGGCAATGATGGCATCAACAACTTGAATATTTTGACGTTTGAGTTCTACCGCCTTATTTAAACTACCGCGGATCCCCTGAACCTGAATGATCTCCATCTCTTCGTTATTTTGCGCTTTACCGCTAGAAGAGGGCTGTGCCATTTCTTCCGCCTGAGGCGATTGTGTCGCTTCAGGTTCTGCTGCATACGTCGCTTGACTAGCAAGAGCAAGCAGAATCGCACTTGCCAAATAAGTCTGTTTAAACATCTAGTTAATCTCCGGTAGTTTTATTATTTGACCCGGTAGCCTAAGACACCATCTGACGTCCCGGTCTTTTTTATTCCACTTCAGAGTCACGGACATCCCCACAGTGTCCCTGAAAATTTAGAATTTTGTAGCGTACTTTGCACCATGGCATCTGATGATGCTTCAAGTGCTCAATTAAGATCTTATCAAAGTGTTAAAATCATATTGTATGACTATTAACCTGTCAACATTGCTATTTCATTTTGATAATAAAGAGAGAGTGCATTTCTTAGAATGAATTATGGACAAGGAAAAAATTAAATTTTTAAACAAAACAGAGAGATAGTTTACTGTTTGACGGTAGGTAAATTGGTGAATATGCGGCAAAATCAATATAAATCGCATTGTATATTTAGCTTTAATGCCTAATTTCTTGCAAAAAAATCATAAATCTCTTTCACAAGATATTTACTTCTTTCGTCAGAGTGCTAATGTAACTTTAGTGTTACAGTAGTATTGTATTACCAATATGTAATGCATTGATACACGATTAACCTCTAACTATCCAACACAACAATAAAAGGAACGACGCTCATGGTGCTTAAACGCTCATTCGTGTCAGCAAGCTTGATCATGGCACTTGCCGCCTGTGGTGGGGACGACAGCAGCTATAGTGCTAACGACACAAATACCTTTACACCTCCCGCTCCAGTGACTTCGGCGGATCCGACAATAGCAGGTGAGGTGAGCTATAAAAATGCAGTGGTCCATGATCCATCGATCATTAAAGATACTGATGGTACTTA
>AACY020563736.1_pt1 | contig 24523 bp, 16 predicted proteins | sample 267378 | NCBI WGS metagenome assembly AACY02 (sample SAMN02954345, study PRJNA13694) | marine metagenome | biome: aquatic; feature: ocean; material: water; isolation source: isolated as part of a large dataset composed predominantly from surface... | reverse complement strand
CACGATACCTGCGAGCAGATAAATGATTACGGATATCTTTGCTCTGAACTGAACCACCACCAGTGGCAAGGACAATACCTTGTTTTTCAGACAGATCAGCAATAACCTGAGCTTCGCGACGACGGAAACCTTCTTCGCCTTCAACGTCAAACACCCAAGCAATATCAGCGCCTGTGCGTTGCTCAATCTCTTGATCTGAATCGTGGAATTCTAAATGCAGCATTTGCGCCAGATGGCGACCAATTGTGCTTTTACCTGCGCCCATTGGGCCTACCAGAAAAATATTACGTTTTTCAGCCATTTCTTGTACGTCTGAATCTTAATGAAAAGTATGCCTATATCGACTCATGATCAAGCCGACCTACTGTATGTTACCTTGCTCTTATGAGACTTGACCGAGGATTATCTCAGTTTAATGTCTAGTCTGGCAAGTGATGCTCGCTATTTATGGTAAGAATTGTATTTTATAAATAATAAAGCCAGCAAGGGGTGCTGGCTTTATTCGAACGACTACATAGAGTTAGAGTTTCTCGTTCACAATTTTAGGTGTCACGAAAATCAACAGCTCTTGGCGCTCATTCTTGTCGGTAGTGTTACGGAATAAGAAGCCAACCAAAGGAATGTCACCCAAAATAGGCACCTTGCTCACGCGGCTGATCAAGTTCTGCTGATAGATACCACCGAGCACAATGGTTTCCCCATTATCCACTAATACTTGCGTACCAATACGTTGAGTATCGATAGCGACTGCCGGACCTGTGGGTGTATCCACCGTTTTACCCTGAGAGTCTTGAGTGATTTCAAGATCCAGAATTACACGGTTATCAGGCGTAATTTGTGGTGTCACTCTTAATGACAATACTGCCTTCTTAAAGGTCACCGAGGTGGCCCCGCTGGAAGTGGATTGCACGTAGGGATTTCCACACCCTGCTCAATATACGCCGATTTTTGGTTAGAGGTCGTGATACGAGGGCTCGCGATAATCTCACCTTTGTTTTCTTGCTCTAGTGCACTGAGCTCTAGATCCAAGATAGTACCGTCAGCGAGCTTAGCCACATGGAAGGCGATGCTAGTTGGGTTAGTGACCGCCGCAGGCAAGTTCACATTCAAACGATTATCTAAACATGGTACCACACCATTAGCAATGCTTCCAGCCCCTTCAAGCGTTCCTGACGTCCCTTTACTCCCCTGTTGGTCAGTCACACCCCAACGGATACCTAAATCTTCAGACACGTCGTCTTTTACCGTGACCATCCGAGATTCAATCAACACTTGGCGGATAGGAATATCGAGCACTTCGACCAAACGATGAATATTCTCGATGATTTCAGCGGTATCTTTCACTAACACGGTATTGGTACGTTCATCGACAGCCACAGAACCACGTGGTGACAATAAGCTAGAATCCACCCCTTTGAGTAACTCGGCAATATCCGTCGCCTTGGCATAGTTGATTTGCAGATACTCAGAGTAGAGTGGCGCCAGCTCTTTCACTTCCTGCTTATTCTTGAGGTTTTGGCTTTCGCGAATCGCCAGCTCTTCACTCGGCGCCACCATCAAAATGTTACCTTCGATGCGTTTATCGAGTCCTTTGGTTTGCAAAATCAAATCCAGTGCTTGGTCCCAAGGTACATCATCAAGTCTTAAAGTGATATCACCCTCAACCGTGTCACTGGTGACTAAGTTGAAGTTGTTGTAGTCGGCAATAATCTGCAACACAGTACGGACTGAAATATTCTGGAAATTTAACGAAAGGGTTTTACCGTTATATTTCTTCACCTCTTTGGTCGCCGCAGCGCGCTCTACTTTGTTGATTGAGAGCCTAAAGAGGTTGTCTTCCTGTTTGTAATTGAACTCATAATTGCCCGAGACATCGACTAAAATCCGGGTCGTTAAATCGTCTTTAAAGGTTTCAAAGTTTTTAACTGGCGTAGAAAAATCCTGTACATCCATCACATACAACAAGTCATTGTTGATATCAGTGTTGTAAAGCTGAACCTCAAGTTTGGCACCGATTTGCTCAACGTTAGCCGCAACAGAGCGGTTATTTAAGTAGACTAATAAATCACCACCGCCATTTGGATTACGTCGAAAATCAATATTTTTAATACTATTTACAAATGGGCTATTTGCCGTTGCCTGAGCCCGCAACTTCGTCGTTAATGGTTAAACGGTAAGAATTACCAACGACACTGCCTTGATACGGTTTAACCCTAGATAAGCCCAACGTCACCATTAGATGGGCATCTTGCTGCGTTGTCACTATGTCCTTCACACCGACTTGGTTAATCGGCAGACGGTCCTTAGAAAGACCCGAAATACTGTCATCGAAGGTTAATACCAACTGAGCTGGAGAAGCATTAGAGTCAATTGTGGGCGCGCTAATCGCCTCCTCAAAAACTAACTCGACTTCTAATTGATGATCGACAAGAGCATGGTATTTGACATCCATCAACCTATTTGCCGCAAAACTCGATGGCAAAAATCCAAATACTAATGCGATCCCAATAACAGACTTGGCTAAGCCTGAAGATAAAAACGATAACGGGATTTTTATCGCGGCAGAAGATTTCATTATTCCCTCATCCTTCGCTTGTTATTTTCCAGAAAGTTCGATGTTGTTTGTACGTTCAGACCAACAACCCGAACCATCGGGAATTAATTCTACAACTTCCACATTCTGAGAAGTCACTTTCGCTATATGGCCATTAAACAATCCAAGATACTCACCCACGCCCATCCGATATACACTGCCATCATTAGTTTCAATAAGCGCCCAAATCGAATTACCTTCACTTAAAGTACCGCGCATTTTTAGATTGTCTAAAGCATAGGTTTCTAAACGGCCTTTACGACGTTTTAAATCCGGCTGTAAGCAGTTTTTGCTGGTATCAACCACTTCTTCCGTTAACTCTCGAGAAGGAGGAACAAAGGGGCTACGCATTAATTCGGCTTGATACGCAAAATGCTCAAACTTAGGTGGCTCTTTTAAGGGTGGAATATGCGCCACATGCTGTGCCTTGGTAGTAGTAACAAATAGCTCTAAATCACTACGATCGCCAACACAACCCATTAAAAAAAGACTTAATGCTAACAGAGGTAAGAGTTTCATTATTTCTTCCCCTTGTTATTGGCTGGTTTTTCGGGAGGTAATTCAGCGCCCTCTTTAAAGCGATAGGTTTTCGCCAGAATATCCATGGCCAGATTACCGCTCTCATCGCGCTTAATCGTAAAATCGTGCAAGCTGACGATACGAGGCAGTTTAGCCACGCCGCTGACCATATTGCCTATTTGATGATAATCACCTGTAACCGACATTTTAATCGGGAACTCAATATAGAAATCCCGTTGAATCTCAGGTTCCCAATTTAAGCTGTTAATCCGTAATCCAGCGTCAGTGGCCACAAAGGTTAAGTCATCGAGCAGCCCTGGCATTTCATTTTCAGAGGGCAGCATTTTGAGCAACTCGGCAAATTGCTCCTCCATCACAGCTAACTGTTCACGGTACAATTTAAGGTTAGCGGCAAGCTGATATTTGGTTTTAAAATCTTCTCTGAGTTGCTCTTCTTTTCTTTGCTCTGCGTTATACACATCAATAGCATCCGAAACCACGAGAAAATAACCCGCAGCAAATACACAGAGTGCCAATAGCACAGCGAAAAACACTTTGACTTGATTTGGCCAACCGCCAATATTTTCAAAATCGATATCATTAAACTGACTTAGATCGAGTTTCATTTACTCGCTCCTTTTGCCGTTTTAATAGGCTCATCAGCCATGGCACCTTTAATGCTCACTCTTAAGCTAAAGCTCTGTAATTGTCTTAACTCATCGTCTTGAGAAACGATAGATTGCATATTGGGATCGGTTAACCATTCGGACGCCTTCACCTTACGCATCATGTTCGCTACGTTGTTGTTCGATTCACTGCGGCCTTCAATCAGTAATAAACTGCCTTTTTTCTCTAAGCTAGATAGATATATTCCAGGCGGCACGATACGCACCAGCTCATCTAATACGTGTGTCGGCAAATTACGGGATTGCTGAAGGTTCAAAATGATCTCGGTGCGACGCTCAATATCTTTCTTACGCTCGGTGATCTTTTTAATCTCGGCGATTTGTGCATCGAGTTGCTGAATTTCTTGCTGCAAATAAGCATTCCGACCACGCTGCTCATCGGTCATCATTTCGAGTAAAGACAGAGCCACATAGACTAAAATCGCTGAGCCTAAAAATACCGCGGCCAATATGCCAATATAATCGCGCTTCTGCTTTTCTCTCGCTTCTTCACGCCAAGGAAGCAGGTTTATGTTCGCCATTGACCGTAGCTCCTCAGCGCTAAGCCACAAGCAACCATATATTTGCTAATGCTAGGTTGCAGTATATTTTTAACGGATTCATCTGCGTGCAGACATCCTTGAAAAGGGTCGGCAATAATGGTGTGAACGCCTAACTCATTCGTTAATAAGTTAGCCATGCCTTCCAGTTTAGATGTGCCACCGCATAATACGAGATAATCGACTTTATCTTTGCCGCTCGACGTACAATAAATTTGCAGCGTTCGTTTAATTTGTTGCAATAATTGCGTTTGGAAGGGGGATAGCACTTCGAACATATAATTACGCGGCAAATCGCCTTCAATTTTGGCTTTCTCTGCTTGTTCGTAGGACATACCATAAAACGACAGAATCGACTGAGTAAATAACTCGCCGCCAAAGGCCTGCTCACGAATAAAGGTCGTTTCACCCGATTCCACCACGCAGAAGGTCGTCATGTTGGCGCCAATATCAACCATGGCCACCGCCTTCTGCCGAGCGCCTTCGGGTAACTGCCCTAGCACCAACTCAACGGCTCGGCCCAGAGCATAACCTTCCACATCAACAACTTTGGTTTCGAGCTCGACTTCATCGAGCGCATCGACTCTAGCATCAATATTGTCAGTGCGGCATGCGCTCAGTAGCACGTCGACCTTAGAAGGATCGGTACTGTTAACATTTAAGGTTTCAAAATCAATGCTAACTTCATCGAGGGAGTATGGGATAAGGTTATCGGCTTCAATCTCAATTTGCGCTTCCATTTCCTCCTCGCTCAGCGAGGCATCCATGTAGATAACCTTAGTCATCACCGCAGAACCTGAGACCGCAACCGCTGCATATTTAACCGATTTAGGTAAAATACGCTTAATCTGTTTGAGACATTCAACAACGGCATCGGCATCACGAATATCATGATCGTTAATAGCCCCCTTTTTTACGGGAACCGCTGCATGACTTAGTATTTTATATCCATCAGCAGTCTTACTCAGCAGAATAGCCTTTACTTCATGGGAACCAATATCAATCCCGACCATTTGCGGAGCCTGACGCTTCCATAAATTTGAAAGCATAGTCCGTTGTCACTTTATTATTTGTATTCAGTAGTAAAAGAGATTAGCACAAAATCAACCCGTTATACGTATTTGTATAGAATGTTTCAAGATTTTACAAACGCTATTTTAGGGCCGTCACGTTTTTGCTTCACCCAAACGTTCGCGCCTTATATACTGTCGCACTTAACTGAACATTAGGATCAATTTAGGTGAAGTGGTTAAAACGTATTGTTATAGCTCTATTCAGTCTAGCCCTTTTGGGCGTAGGCGCCATTGTTGCAGCATACTTTTATGTTTTGCCGGATCTGCCGGATGTTTCGACACTAAAAAATGTGCAATTACAAACACCTTTGCGCATTTACAGTAGTGATGGCAAACTCATATCTCAGTTTGGTGAAAAACGACGTATTCCCTTAAAACTGGAAGAAGTCCCTAAACCGCTGTTACAAGCCTTCCTTGCCACCGAAGATGCGCGCTTTTATGAGCATGGTGGTATCGATCCTGTCGGGGTAATCCGCGCAGCAATCGTCATGTTAACAACCGGCGAAAAAAAGCAAGGAGCAAGTACTATCACCATGCAGGTGGCACGTAACTTCTTCCTAACCCGCGACAAAACCATTATTCGTAAAGTGAAGGAAATTTTTATTTCCTACCATATCGAGCAGTTGTTAACGAAAGATGAGATTTTAGAGCTGTACGTTAACCGTATCTATTTAGGCCAAAGAGCCTATGGCGTTGGCGCAGCCGCTCAAGTGTATTTTGGCAAAAACGTCCAAGATCTGACTCTGTCTGAAATGAGTATGATTGCTGGCTTGCCAAAGGCCCCCTCAACGCTTAACCCCATTACTTCACCTTCCCGTGCTCTCGCTCGTCGCAACGTGGTGTTGATGCGGATGAATGAAGTGGGGTATATCAGCAAAACGGAGTACCAAACCGCACTCCAGGAGCCACTCGTAGCCAAATATCATGGTGCCGAAATCGATCTCTATGCCCCTTATATTTCTGAAATGGCCCGGGATTACATGGTGCAAAAATATGGTGAAGAAGAAGCCTATACCAATGGCTATAACGTCTACACCACGATTTCATCCGATCTCCAGCTGTTAGCGCAGCAAGCATTACGCAATAATGTTTATGCCTATGATGAACGTCATGGCTACCGCGGTCCTGCTGCTGTTTTGTGGACAGGCGCTAAGCCTGATAATGCACAAATCAAAGCTGAACTGGCTAAAGTCACACCCGTCCAAGAGTTACAACCTGCCGCAGTATTAAGCATTGATGGACAGCAAGCCAGTGTATTAACCGCTAAAGGTGAAACCAAAGTCATCAAATGGGATGGCTTGAAATGGGCGCGTAAATTTATTAACGATAAACGCCAAGGTGCGGTACCTAAATCGGCTTCAGACATGCTGACAGTAGGCGAACGTATTTGGATCCGCGACAATGGCCAGTACTTACAATTATCGCAAGTCCCCGAAGTAGCGAGTGCCACAGTGTCACTCGATCCGGAAAATGGCGCTATCCGTACTTTAGTGGGTGGTTACAGCTTTAGCCAAAGCCAATACAACCGGGTGACTCAGGCTAAACGCCAATTAGGTTCGAATATTAAACCTTTCATCTATGCTGCGGCATTAGAAAAAGGCTTTACGCTCGCGACTCTAATTAATAACGCACCGATTAATAAACCCGATATTAGCCAAGGTACTGCGTGGCGGCCGAAAAACTCGCCCGATATCTATGGTGGCCCAACGCGTTTACGTGTGGGCTTAGCGCAATCGATCAACGTCATGTCTGTTCGTGCCATGCGCCATATTGGTTTAGATGCAGCTATTGCCGAGTTAACTAAGTTCGGTTTTGACCCTAACGACTTACCACGAAACGAGTCCTTAGCCCTCGGTTCACCTTCGGTAACGCCCTTACAAGTCGCAGCGGCTTTCAACGTGTTTGCAAATGGTGGCTTCTTGGTTGAACCTTTCTATATTGAGCGGGTAGAAGACTCCTTCGGCAATGTGATTGAAAAAGCCAATCCAACCTTAGCTTGTAAGCCAAGTGGTAATCTAACCCAACCGAGTAGCGACCCAATGGGCTTTAGTGAGCCAACGGCTCAAACCGATGAGCCTGTTGCCCATTGCTTTGAACAAACTGGCCGTTACGCACCGCAAATTATCTCTGAACAAACGGCATTCCTGATCACCGAAGCGCTGAAGAGCGTGATCTGGGGGGGTGGCGATTGGAGTAAAGGCACTGGTTGGCAAGGTACAGCTTGGCGTGCGGCGCAATTAATTAAACGCCATGATATTGCAGGTAAAACGGGGACAACCAACGAATCTCGCGACACGTGGTTCAGTGGTTTTGGCCCGACACTGACAAGCACCTTCTGGGTGGGATTTGACGATCATGGTCGCCAGTTAGGTAGAACCGCTTGGAACGCTAATGGTGAAAAAGATCAGATCACTGGGACCGAAGCCGGTGCTAAGACCGCAGGGCCTGGCTGGAACGAATTTATGAATAACGTGCTTAAAGGCGTTCCAGAAACCACGGCGATTCCACCAGAGGGAATCGTCTCGGTGCGGATCGACCTTGCAACAGGCAAGCTCACTCGTAAAACTGATTACACCAGCGATTTTGAATACTTTATCTCCGGTACTGAACCGAAGGAATATATCAGTGAAAGCCAAGATGAAAATAATCTCTTCATCGATGCGCCAGCGGATGACTTGTTCCAATAGCCTCGTAAATAGCAATAAAAAAACGCGACCCTTGAGTCGCGTTTTTTTATTGCTCGCCTAGATTAACCTACTTTGCATTAACCCGCTTTTTTAGCCGCAATCGCTTGCTTAACCTGAGTCAGCGCTGTGCCGCCGAGGACATCACGTTTTGCCAAACAGGCTTCGATGGTGAGGTTGGGATACACATCATCTTCGATAATCTCGGCAAAGGTTTTAAACTCGGCCAACGTAAAACCTTCTAACGGGATCTTCTTGGCGATCGCCGCAACTACAGCCACACCGACTACATGGTGCGCTTCGCGGAATGGCATGCCTTTAGAAACCAGATAATCAGCCAATTCGGTCGCGTTGGCATAACCTTGCTGCGCGGCTAACAGTGCATTCGGGCGATTCACTACTAAGCCAGATAATACTAACGCCGCCATATCCAAGCAGATTGCCCAGCTGTCGACCACATCGAACAGGCCTTCCTTGTCTTCCTGCATATCTTTGTTGTAGGCCAGAGGTAGGGCTTTCATGGTGGTGAGAATGCCCACTAAGCTGCCGTACACACGGCCCGTTTTACCGCGAATAAGTTCCAGCGCATCGGGGTTTTTCTTTTGTGGCATCAAAGATGAACCCGAGGTCACTTCATCACTTAATGAGATAAAGCCCGCTTCACCCGAGTTGAAGAAAATCAAATCTTCAGCCATGCGGCTTAAGTGCATCATGCTGATTGAGGCCGTAGAACATAGCTCAACCACATGGTCGCGATCCGACACACTGTCCAAACTGTTTAAGGTTGGCGAAGCAAAGTTCAGTGCCGCAGCCAGCGCATGTCTATCCATTTGATAGGCTGTACCCGCCAAAGCGCCTGAACCGAGCGGACAGGTATTGGCGCGTTTTAAGGCATCGGTTAAGCGGCTAAGATCACGCTCAATCATCTCCACATAGGCTAAACACCAATGGCCGAATGTGACTGGCTGAGCACGTTGCAAGTGAGTATAGCCTGGCATCACGGCGTCGAATTCACGCTCTGCAAGCGCAATAAGTTCGCTGCGTAAGGTTTGCAGGCGAGCCACTAATGCCGCACCTTCGGATTGGCACCAGAGTTTTAAATCGGTCGCGACTTGGTCGTTACGGCTACGGCCCGTATGGAGTTTTTTACCCAGATCGCCGACTTTAGCGATCAGCGCCGACTCCACGAAACTGTGAATATCTTCCGCGCCCGAGGCGAGAATAATCGCAGGATCGCCCTTCACTTCCACCAGCAGCTCGTTCAACGCTTTCTTCAAGTCGCTGCATTCAGTGGCAGTGATAATGCCGACGCTAGCAATTGCATCGGCCCAAGCGATAGAGCCGACTACATCCTGCTCAAACAAACGATAATCCACCGGCAGTGAATCGTTGAATAATTTAAATAGCGCGCTGGTTTCGCCCTGAAATCTTCCACCCCATAAAGCCATGCTCAATCCCCTCGGTCACTGCTTTGAATACGTTAAAGCCATTAAAACTTAAGATATAAAAAAGGGCGCTAGGCGCCCTTTAAGTCTGCCTATTACTTAGCGTTGAGCGCGCGGATGCGGCTCGCTAACGAGTACAGACGGATAAAGCCTTCAGCGTGTTTTTGGTCATACACTTGGTCTTCACCGAAGGTCGCAAACGCTTCAGAGTACAAGCTGTTTGGCGAACGTTTCTTAACGGCAATCGCGTGACCTTTGTAGAGTTTCACCACAACTTCACCGTTAACAGACTCGGCTAAGGACTCAGATGCCGCCAACAGCGACTTACACAGAGGTGTAAACCAACGACCGTCGTACACTAAGTGTGCCATTTGGGCACCCACTTGCTCGCGCCAAGTACGGCTGGTTTTATCCAGCACTAACTCTTCAATCGCGCGTAGCGCGGCAAACATCACAGTGCCGCCTGGGGTTTCGTAGCAACCACGGGACTTCATGCCCACTAAACGGTTTTCAGTGATGTCGATACGACCCACGCCATGTGGTGCAGCGATGGTGTTCAGCTTCATCAGTGCAGCGTAAGGCGTTAATGCTTCACCGTTTACTTTAGTCACACGACCATTTTCGACTTCAAGTGACACATATTCTGCTTCGTTTGGCGCATCTTCCGGATCGGCAGTCAGCGTCCACACACCTTTGCTTGGCTCGTTCCATGGATCTTCCAACTCGCCACCTTCGTGGGAAATGTGGAATGCGTTGGCATCACGGCTGTAGATCTTAGTGGCAGAAGCCGACGTCTTAATATTACGCTCGGCTAAGTAAGCCAGCAGATCTTCACGGCTCTGCATGGTCCATTCACGCCATGGTGCAATCACTTTTAAATCAGGCGCTAATGCCGCAAAGCAACCTTCGAAACGCACTTGGTCGTTACCCTTACCGGTACAACCGTGACACAGGGCATCGGCACCCACTTTACGCGCCACTTCAACCTGCGCCTTCGCGATGATTGGACGCGCCATTGAAGTACCTAATAGGTAAGTCCCTTCGTAAATAGCACCCGTTGCCATGGTTGGATAGATGTAATCTTTAACGAATTCTTCTTTCAGATCGACGATATGGCATTCAGATGCGCCAGAAGCTAATGCCTTTTCAGTCAGACCTACTAACTCTTCTTCACCCTGACCTACGTCAGCGCAAAAGGCGATGATTTCACAGTTGTCGTAGGTTTCTTTTAACCAAGGAATAATGGCCGAAGTATCTAGACCACCCGAATAGGCTAAAACGACTTTTTTCACGCCAGTGTTTTTGTTCTCGATAGACATCTTAAATTCCTATAACTCGTTTCTCACCTTGGAGAAAGTAGGCTGCTAAACAGGGGTAAATTAACTAAATAGGGTTACCAGTACTGCATTTTGGGCGTGCATCCGATTCTCTGCTTGTTGCAGGATCAAGGAGCCTTCGCCATCCATCACCTCATCGGTCACTTCAACACCGCGGTGAGCGGGTAAGCAGTGCATAAAGAAGTGAGCACCCGCTTTCGCCATCAAGCCCTTATTGACCTGATAAGGTGCAAACTTATCCTTAATTTCCGCTAACGGTGTTGGATCGCCCATGGAAATCCAAGTATCAGTATAGATAGCATCGTGACCTTCGATAGCACCAATATCTGAAGTCAGTACAACCTTGCCGCCATATCGACTGGCAAGTTCTTGCACTTCGGCCACGACGTAGCCATCAGGAAAGTGACCCGCAGGGCAGATCACTGTCATGGTGGCACCGAGAATGGCCGCGCAATACATCAATGAATTCGTCACGTTATTACCGTCACCTACGTACGCTAACTTAACATCACTGATATTTTCAAAATGCTCGGCCAAGGTTAAGAAATCGGCCAGCGCTTGGCAGGGATGATATAAATCCGAAAGCGCATTTATCACAGGCACAGTGCCAAACTCGGCCAATTGTTCGATGGTCTTGTGGGAGAAAGTTCTCGCCACAATGGCATCGGCCCAACAGGACAGGTTAGAAGCAAAGTCAGCGACCGATTCCCGCTTACCTAAGGCACCATTTTGTTGGTCTAGGTATAAACAGTGGCCGCCGAGCTTGTTAATACCGATATCGAAGCTAACACGAGTACGCAGGGATGGCTTTTCAAATAACATCACCACACTCTTACCGTCCAGCGCATGACGATACTCAGCGGGATTCGCTTTAATCGTCTTGGCTAAGGTAATCAGATCCAGCAACTGTTGCTGGGTTAACTCTTTTATCGATAGTAAATGCTTCATAACCTACTCCGCTTATGGTTGGATTTGTGTGCCCACGGCCTCACCTTTTGCTAATGCGACTAATTGGCTTGCATCACGCCATGAGGCAACTTGAACCGCCTGCCCCATCCACTGCGCCACTTCGAGCGCAGCTTCTACTTTTACTTTCATTCCCTTTTCGATCACACCTTGCTTAACCAAATCCGCAATCTGCTTACCATTCAGTGAAGGGATTAATTGACCTTTACCGTCGAGCACGCCAGACACATCCGATAACAGCACCAACTTGCCACCGACCAACTTAGCTAATACCGTCGCCGCTTGGTCAGCGTTCACGTTCAGCATTTGGCCATCGTCCATCATGGCAATCGAGCTACAAATCGGCATCCAGCCTTGGGACAGAATAAACTTGAGGTAAGTGGCGTCTTTAGGAGAAACCTCGCCCACTAACCCTAAACGCTCGTCTTTGATCTTGGCCGAGACTGTGTTGCCATCGGCTAAGCTCATGCCAACGCTCACAATCCCGGCTTTAGTCGCTGCGCCTTGGAGGATCTTGTTTGATGTTCCGGCCAATGCACCGGCAATAATCGGTATTTGCTCCGGCGGAGTGACCCGCAAGCCTTCTAGCTTGACGGTTTCCATGCCGTTTGCGGCTAATTGCTCGTCGACCAAACAGCCGCCGCCATGCACCATCAGCACTTGCTGACCATTGGCGATCATTGCTGCTGCGGTATCCATTAAACGCGCCATCCCCATTTCACACTGCAGCAGGGCGCCGCCGACTTTAAGAACTAATACTGAGTTGTTGGTAGACATCTTGACGACTCTCTTAAATAAGGATGAACGGTTAAAGGTTAAAGTGAATCTTTATGCATTGCAGGGCTTGGCTTGCCGCGCCTTTCATCAAATTGTCGATCGCACTGGCAACCACTAAGTAGCCACTGTTCTCATCAAACTTCCAACCTAAGTGGCAATTCGGAGTCAACACCACATCATCCACTTTCGGGAACTGGTTCTGTTTCACCGTCACCAGCGGAGCTTGGTCATAAACACTGTATGCCGCAGCCACATCGGCGGTGGTGGTGCCCGGTTTTAGCTGAACCGTGATGGTCGCTAAAATGCCGCGCTTGAAGTTGCCAAGGTGCGGCGTGAAGATCACCTCTTGCCCCAGTTGAGTGGCAATTTCGGGTTGATGTCTGTGGCCTAATACGCCGTAGGGTGTGAGGCTCACTTCGCAAAAACTGGTATGCAGCTGTGCCTTACGACCCGCGCCCGTCACACCACTAACCGCATTGATCACTGGATAGGCTGACGTCAGTAAATTCTTTAATGGTTTCAATGCCGTTAATGATGCTGTTGGGTAACAACCTGGCACAGCAATCATCTTAGTCGCGGCGACTTCTTTGGCATTCCACTCGGCTAGACCATAGACTGCCTTGGCCAACACTTCGGGATATTCGTGCTCAAAACCGTACCACTTAGGGTACTGCGCCACATCGCTGAAACGATAGGCACCGCTTAAGTCAAACACGGCTAAACCTTGGTTGTAGAACCAAGCCGCTAAATGCAAACTCACCGAGTGCTCGGTCGCTAACACTACGGCATCCGCCTCGGCGACGATCTTCGCCTTTGCTGCTTCAGTCAGTGGTGACAGAGCTAAGTCAATGTGGCTGTAGACAGGGTACAAATCTGCTAAAGCTCTACCTTTATCTAAACTATTTTCAGAGACATACAGACCTTGAATCGATAATTCAGACTCCGCATGGACTAAAGCAGTGAGTTGTGCGCCTGTGTAACCACTGGCGCCGATAATGGCGATGTTTTTCATATGTATTTTTATAAACCAAATCAAAGAGACTTAAAGAATAGATGAATAGCGTATACGCAACAGCGCATATCTATGATGACAGGACTATCGTCGTGGGAAATCGTAATGGCTCGTTATTTTATTCACTGACGGCTTAACGCTATACATCATGATATTTACTCTACAGGTCACAATGGGTGACTCATCTCAACTGCAGGCTAGACTACCACAAAGATCTATTTATGCAATATATGTGAATATATATTTTTATTAAATTTTATCTTTAATCTGCGTTCAAGCACGTTTAGCAAATAACACAATACTTCACTAACTTCTTTATAACTCAGTTATCTATGGATGAAAGACTGAAAAATCAGTCCTTTTTATTAACACCTGATATACATGTACCCGCAAAGCCGAAAATGATGCAGTTCATATTCACTTCCACTAAACATAATAAAATATTGCGTTAGCTCGCATTTATATTGAATATTCCTCAACAATTATCGCGATTAGTTGCATATAAGATAAGCCAGTCGTATAAGTTATAAGTTCTGCTGTTGACCATTGCCCTCAGTGGTGGGTATTGTGCTAGCGGGCTATATACCCAAGCGACCTGAAGAGACGAGTTTCATCATCCACAGGTTGTTTGGGTATATTGCGGATTTTTATATTTTTCAATTCGGAGTAACTATGGCAGGTAATGTGGCAGACAATGTGACCGACATGTATGCGTCGTTAAGATCGAACGTGAGTATGTTAGGGCAGATCCTGGGCGATACAATGCGCACCCACCTCGGTGATTCTTTCCTCGAGAAGGTTGAGCAAATTCGTAAACTCGCAAAAGACTCCCGCCGTGGCGATGAAGCGGCACGGGAGCAAATGCTAGAACTGCTCACCGCACTCCCCGATGAAGAGTTAGTGCCTTTTGCCAAAGCCTTCAACCAATTCCTCAACTTAGCAAACTTATCCGAACAATTTCATACCATTAGCCGTAACTGCGATGAGCTGGTTTGCGTACCGGATCCAGTCGAACAGTTGCTTGGCCGCATGCTGAATGGCCGTATCGATCAAACCAAGATGTTGGATTGCTTAAAAACGCTGGATATCGACTTAGTCCTCACCGCGCATCCAACGGAAATCTCTCGCCGCACACTGATCCAAAAATATGCTGCGATTGTGGATTGCCTCGCCGAGCAAGAAAACAATCAACTGTCGGACAGAGAGCGCCGCCAAATTAACCTGCGTCTGCGCCAGTTAATCGCCCAGATTTGGCACACCAATGAAATTCGCCGTGAACGCCCTACACCTGTGGATGAAGCCCGCTGGGGATTGTCCACCATTGAAGAATCTCTCTGGCATGCTGTTCCCGACTTTTTAAGGCAGCTCAACGATCAAGTGCAAGATCGCACTGGCCAGCAATTGCCTATCGATATCGCGCCAGTACGCTTCTCAAGCTGGATGGGTGGCGATCGCGACGGCAACCCCTTTGTGACCGCTAAAGTTACCCAAGAAGTGTTAGACCGTAATCGCCATGCTGCGGCACGTTTATTCCTCAAGGATATAGTGTTGCTAGTGGGTGAACTGTCAATGGAAGAAGCCAATGATGAATTAAAGGCTTATACCAACAATAGCTGCGAACCCTATCGTTTTGTGCTGCGCTCATTAAGACAAAAACTGCGTGACACCATAGATTACTTAAATGCCCGCATTGAGGGCCACAATCCTGAAGTGGATAAGTCGACGCTGATTTGGCAAGAAAGCGATCTTAAAGCGCCGCTAGAGATGCTGTATAAGAGTTTATGTGACTGCGGCATGCGTTTGATTGCTAACGGTTTACTACTCGACATTTTACGCCGCCTCGCTTGTTTTGGTATTCATATGCTTAGGCTCGACATTCGCCAAGACGCCGGCCGTCACTGCGATGTCCTTGCAGAATTAACCCGCTATCTAGGTATGGGTGACTTTAACCATTGGGATGAAACCGAAAAACAAGCCTTCTTACTGCGCGAACTCAGTAACCGTCGTCCGCTGATCCCGAGCAACTGGCAACCTTCCGCCGATGTAGCCGAAGTGCTTAACACTTGCCGCTTAATTGCTAAACATCCTGCTAAGGCGTTGGGCTCCTATGTGATCTCGATGGCGAGCAAGCCTTCAGATGTGTTAACCGTATTATTACTGCTCAAAGAAACTGGCTGCACACATCCAATGCGGGTTGTGCCGCTATTTGAAACCTTAAGCGACTTAAATAACGCCGCCGAGTGCATTACCGCACTGCTCGATATCGACTGGTACCGTGGTTATACCAAAGGCATGCAAGAGGTGATGATCGGCTACTCCGACTCAGCCAAAGATGCGGGTGTAATGGCAGCCGCTTGGGCACAATATCGCGCGCAGGAGCAGTTAGTCGCCGTCTGTAAACAGGCTGGCGTTAAGCTGACGCTGTTCCATGGTCGTGGAGGCAGTATTGGTCGTGGCGGCGGCCCTGCTCACAAAGCGATTCTGTCACAACCACCCGGATCTGTTGATGGTCGTATTCGCGTCACCGAACAAGGTGAGATGATCCGCTTTAAGTTCGGCCTGCCTAAATTGGCGGTGCAAAGCTTAGCCCTGTACACCTCGGCGGTGTTAGAAGCGACCTTGCTTCCGCCGCCCGAGCCTAAGCAGGAATGGCGCAATTGTATGGAGCGCATTGCTCAGGAGTCAGTGAGTGCTTACCGCGGTATCGTCCGTGAAGAGCCTGATTTTGTGCCTTATTTCCGTGCAGCCACTCCAGAGGTTGAACTGGGCAAACTACCATTAGGCAGTCGCCCGGCAAAACGCCGTGTCGATGGCGGTATCGAGAGCTTACGTGCCATTCCTTGGATTTTCGCTTGGTCTCAAAACCGCTTAATGTTGCCAGCATGGCTCGGCGCCGGTGAAGCATTACAGGCTGCCTGCCAACGTGGCGAAATGGGTTTGCTACAGGATATGGATCGCGAATGGCCCTTCTTTAGCACGCGGATTTCCATGCTGGAGATGGTGTACGCCAAGGCGGAACCTAACTTAGCGCGTTACTATGAAACCTGCTTAGTACCGACCAATCTACATCACTTAGGCGAAACTTTACGCCAGCGTTTAGATCTCGGCATTAAAGTGGTGCTGGAGCTGACTAAATCAGATACCTTAATGGCGCATACACCGTGGAATCGCGAATCAGTCAAACTGCGCAATCCCTATATCGATCCATTAAACTTCCTGCAGACCGAGTTATTGGCTCGTACCCGCAAGGAAACAACCGAAGCTCCCGCTTCCGAACACGTGCAACTCGCCTTAATGCTGACGATTGCCGGTGTCGCGGCGGGCATGAGAAACACAGGTTAATGAAAAAACTCACGCTTAGCCTTTGCTTGGGATTATCTGTACTGCTTAGCGGCTGCGTCACGCAGTACAGTATCAGCGAGCATGAAATGGAGCAGTATCTCAGCAAAGAGATCCATTTTGAGGTGAAACAAGGTAATCAACTGGTGGGCGCGCAAGTGCGCATTAACGACATCAGTGTCAGACTCGGTGAAAAGCCTGACACTATGAGCGTAAGTGCGGCCACTCAAGTGTCCATCACTAATCCTATTTTTCCGTTGAAAGCGCAACTTTCAACCACCTTTGAGGCCAAGCCTTGGTATGACAGTGCCACCCACAGCGTCTACCTACGCCAGCTTGAATTGGTGAAAGTCGAATCAACGCCTAAGGATATCGAAAAGGCCATCAGTAGCGCGACGCCACAGGTTATGGGCTACTTAAGGCATTTCCTCGAGAATCAGCCTGTTTATGTGCTCGATACGAAGGACAGTAATCAGGCGTTGATGGCCAAGATGACCGAGAGTATTCAAGTGGCTCCTGGCAAATTAGTCCTTAAATTCACTAAATAGCGGCTTGTGTTGCAAACCATTCGCCATAAAAAATGCTCCCGAGGGAGCATTTTTGTTAATCCAGCTAAAACCCTTAAGTATCCAAAAGTTACTTGCTGAAACGCCCTATCGACTGGTAATCCACAATCACAGCTTCGGTGAGTAATTCACGTCTTAACATATCGTAGGCCACCGCCGCACTTAAGCTACGCACTAAATCCCGCGAACGTCGCGGCAATTTTATCATTTGACTGTAAACGCCACTGCGAGTTGCCAAGGCAATTGCGACAGTACCGACGGGCTTTTCTTCGGTTCCGCCATCAGGTCCCGCTATCCCACTGGTCGCTAAGGCAAAATCACTGTCTAAAATAGCACGCGCACCTTTGGCCATTTCTTCGACCGTGGGAATAGAGACTGCGCCGTGATCGTCTAAGGTCGCCGGATTAACCCCTAACACTCGTACCTTAGACTCATTACTGTAAGTCACTAGACCGTGTTGCAAATAGGAAGAACTGCCCGGGAAGTCGACTAATTGGCTGGTAATCATCCCACCCGTACAAGACTCGGCAACGCTCAAGGTCAAGCCAGAATTCAGTAACTTAGCATGGATTTCTTCGGCAAGCGTCCCCTTGTCTTCGGCGACAACCGCAGTACCTAGCACCATTTTGATGTGCCCAGTCACCCGTGGCAGCAAAGCTATCGCCTTCTCGCCGCGAGCAAAGATCTTAATCTCAATATGCGGCATTGAGGAGCGATAACCAATAGTAATCCCCTCTGGCAACTCCAATGGCTCAATCTTGTCGGCAAGCGAAGATTCACCATGACCTATGGTCAGCAACTTCTTCAATGCCACCTTAGCGTCGAGGTCAAACTCTTCACGGATAAAAGGAATAAATTGTTCCTTCACCATATGTTTGAGTTCAAATGGCACACCAGGAGTGAAGAACAACCAGGCTCGATTCAACTTCACTCTAAATCCACATGCCGTACCAACGGGGTTATCCACCATCACCGCAGACTCAGGCAGCATCGCCTGCTTCAAATTACTAACGGGCATCTCACGATTATTGCGTGTAAACCAATCTTCTAAATGCTGACGCCACTCACGATTCTCAACCAGAGACTCTCCCTTAGCCTTAGCCATTGCCTCTGCAGACATATCATCACTGGTCGGCCCTAATCCGCCATTTACTAAGATGACATCGGCATGCAAGCTACGCTCTTGGAAAACCGCAATTAAGTCCTCGAGGCGATCCCCCACGGTCACTCGTCTTTGGATCTCAATGCCATGCTCCATCATAGTGCTGGCAAACCAGGCCGCGTTAGTATCAACAATCTGACCCGACAGCACCTCTTCCCCAGTACAAATCATCTCTAACTTCATCATAGATCCTTAGCTACCCCAATAAATTACTGCATAAGGTAAGTAACCTCTGAAGTAATAGCAAGAGTTGACCTTGGGGAGGTATGGTTCAGTAGTGTGAAGAAAATAAGGCAGTAAGGCGCGATTTAGCGCACATCAGGAGTGTGCGAGTTAAAAAGGCTGAAAACTGGAATGAGTGATTTCAAAATCACAATCTAAAATGGCAAACGCTAAAGACAAAAAAGCCAGCTTATTCAGCTGGCTTCATTGTTTATTTGAGCGCTTGGCGATGACCTACTCTCACATGGGGAGACCCCACACTACCATCGGCGCGATTGCGTTTCACTTCTGAGTTCGGGATGGGATCAGGTGGGACCACAATGCTATTGTCACCAAGCAAATTTGTTATTCACTACCCGTCTTATTGTTACGCAGGCAGTAAATGAATTCGGAAAGCTGTATTGAGTTGCACTTCTTAAGTGTTTGTATTCGTCTAAGTACTACTTAGTAAAACCCATCTGGGTTGTATGGTTAAGCCTCTCGAGTCATTAGTATCAGTTAGCTCAACGCCTCACAACGCTTACACACCTGACCTATCAACGTCCTAGTCTCGAACGGCTCTTTAGTGGACTTAAAGTCCAAGGGATGACTCATCTTGGGGCTCGCTTCCCGCTTAGATGCTTTCAGCGGTTATCGATTCCGAACATAGCTACCGGGCAATGCCATTGGCATGACAACCCGAACACCAGCGGTTCGTTCACTCCGGTCCTCTCGTACTAGGAGCAACTCCCCTCAATCATCCAACGCCCACGGCAGATAGGGACCGAACTGTCTCACGACGTTCTGAACCCAGCTCGCGTACCACTTTAAATGGCGAACAGCCATACCCTTGGGACCGACTTCAGCCCCAGGATGTGATGAGCCGACATCGAGGTGCCAAACACCGCCGTCGATATGAACTCTTGGGCGGTATCAGCCTGTTATCCCCGGAGTACCTTTTATCCGTTGAGCGATGGCCCTTCCATTCAGAACCACCGGATCACTATGACCTACTTTCGTACCTGCTCGACGTGTCTGTCTCGCAGTTAAGCTGGCTTATGCCATTGCACTAACCGTACGATGTCCGACCGTACTTAGCCAACCTTCGTGCTCCTCCGTTACTCTTTGGGAGGAGACCGCCCCAGTCAAACTACCCACCAGGCACTGTCCTTAACCCCGATTAGGGGCCCAAGTTAGAACATCAACACTACAAGGGTGGTATTTCAAGGACGACTCCACGAGAACTAGCGTTCCCGCTTCAAAGTCTCCCACCTATCCTACACATGTAGGGTCAATGTTCAGTGCCAAGCTATAGTAAAGGTTCACGGGGTCTTTCCGTCTAGCCGCGGGTATACGGCATCTTCACCGCAATTTCAACTTCACTGAGTCTCGGCTGGAGACAGCGTGGCCATCATTACGCCATTCGTGCAGGTCGGAACTTACCCGACAAGGAATTTCGCTACCTTAGGACCGTTATAGTTACGGCCGCCGTTTACCGGGGCTTCGATCATGAGCTTCTCTTGCGATAACCCAATCAATTAACCTTCCGGCACCGGGCAGGCGTCACACCGTATACGTCATCTTGCGATTTTGCACAGTGCTGTGTTTTTGATAAACAGTTGCAGCCACCTGGTATCTGCGACTGCCGTCAGCTTAGGGAGCAAGTCCCATCACCAACAGCAGCGTACCTTCTCCCGAAGTTACGGTACCATTTTGCCTAGTTCCTTCAGCCGAGTTCTCTCAAGCGCCTTGGTATTCTCTACCCGACCACCTGTGTCGGTTTGGGGTACGATTCCCGCTAACCTGAAGCTTAGAAGATTTTCCTGGAAGCATGGCATCAACTACTTCATCCCCTTGGGGACTCGTCATCAGCTCTCAGTGTATGGTGACCCGGATTTGCCTAAGTCACCCACCTACCACCTTAAACGCGGACTACCAACGCCGCGCTAGCCTAGCCTTCTCCGTCTCTCCATCGCAGTTAGCGGAAGTACAGAAATATTAATCTGTTTCCCATCGACTACGCCTTTCGGCCTCGCCTTAGGGGTCGACTCACCCTGCCCCGATTAACGTTGGACAGGAACCCTTGGTCTTTCGGCGAGGGGGTTTTTCACCCCCTTTATCGTTACTCATGTCAGCATTCGCACTTCTGATACCTCCAGTGTGGGTTACCCCTTCACCTTCAACGGCTTACAGAACGCTCCTCTACCGCGCAACTCTAATGAATTGCACCCGTAGCTTCGGTGGTATGTTTAGCCCCGTTACATCTTCCGCGCAGGCCGACTCGACTAGTGAGCTATTACGCTTTCTTTAAATGATGGCTGCTTCTAAGCCAACATCCTAGCTGTCTAAGCCTTCCCACATCGTTTCCCACTTAACATACACTTTGGGACCTTAGCTGACGGTCTGGGTTGTTTCCCTTTTGACGACGGACGTTAGCACCCGCCGTCTGTCTCCCGGATAGCACTCTTTGGTATTCGGAGTTTGCAAAGGGTTGGTAAGTCGGGATGACCCCCTAGCCTTAACAGTGCTCTACCCCCAAAGGTGTTCGCTCGAGGCGCTACCTAAATAGCTTTCGAGGAGAACCAGATATCTCCCGGTTTGATTGGCCTTTCACCCCCAGCCACAAGTCATCCGCTAATTTTTCAACATTAGTCGGTTCGGTCCTCCAGTTGATGTTACTCAACCTTCAACCTGCCCATGGCTAGATCACCGGGTTTCGGGTCTACGCCTTGCAACTAAACGCGCAGTTAACACTCGGTTTCCCTACGGCTCCGCTATTCGCTTAACCTCGCTACAAAACGTAAGTCGCTGACCCATTATACAAAAGGTACGCAGTCACGGTCTCAAGAACCGCTCCCACTGCTTGTACGTATACGGTTTCAGGTTCTATTTCACTCCCCTCACAGGGGTTCTTTTCGCCTTTCCCTCACGGTACTGGTTCACTATCGGTCAGTCAGGAGTATTTAGCCTTGGAGGATGGTCCCCCCATATTCAAACAGGATATCACGTGTCCCGCCTTACTCGTTTTCATCAAAGGTTAGTTTTCGTGTACGGGGCTATCACCCTGTGCCGCTGGACTTTCCAGACCATTCCACTAACACCCCTCTGACTTAAGGGCTAATCCCCGTTCGCTCGCCGCTACTAGGGGAATCTCGGTTGATTTCTTTTCCTAAGGGTACTTAGATGTTTCAGTTCCCCTCGTTTGCCTCATTAAGCTATGTATTCACTTAATGATGACCGCTTATGCGGCCGGGTTCCCCCATTCGGACATCGTTAGCTCAAATGCTTGTTACTAGCTCGCCAACGCTTTTCGCAAGTTACTACGTCCTTCATCGCCTCTGACTGCCAAGGCATCCACCGTATACGCTTAGTCGCTTAACCATACAACCCAAATAGGTTTCACTTGCGTGAGCCACTTGCGCTGTTGCGACCAGCTGGTTTTACTTGTCTCATCTTCGACCAAGAAGATGGACTCGCCTTAGACTTGAATATTCAAGACACTTAACAAGTGTTTTAAGAACTCAATTTTTTTCGTATTAACACAACGACAGACATCATTGCGTTAATTACTATCAGCTTTCCAAATTGTTAAAGAACAATGCATACCGGCTCGCGGTGCATGTCGCTCTCCCTTCCCTTACAGGAAGTTCAACAAGCCATCTGTGTGAACACTCAACAAACATCGAGTTAGCCGTATAGGTAAGGAGGTGATCCAGCCCCAGGTTCCCCTAGGGCTACCTTGTTACGACTTCACCCCAGTCATGAACCACAAAGTGGTGAGCGCCCCCCCGAAGGTTAAGCTACCCACTTCTTTTGCAGCCCACTCCCATGGTGTGACGGGCGGTGTGTACAAGGCCCGGGAACGTATTCACCGTGGCATTCTGATCCACGATTACTAGCGATTCCGACTTCATGGAGTCGAGTTGCAGACTCCAATCCGGACTACGACGAGCTTTGTGAGATTAGCTCCACCTCGCGGCTTTGCAACCCTCTGTACTCGCCATTGTAGCACGTGTGTAGCCCTACTCGTAAGGGCCATGATGACTTGACGTCGTCCCCACCTTCCTCCGGTTTATCACCGGCAGTCTCCCTAGAGTTCCCACCATTACGTGCTGGCAAATAAGGATAGGGGTTGCGCTCGTTGCGGGACTTAACCCAACATTTCACAACACGAGCTGACGACAGCCATGCAGCACCTGTCTCACAGTTCCCGAAGGCACAACCGCATCTCTGCAGTCTTCTGTGGATGTCAAGAGTAGGTAAGGTTCTTCGCGTTGCATCGAATTAAACCACATGCTCCACCGCTTGTGCGGGCCCCCGTCAATTCATTTGAGTTTTAACCTTGCGGCCGTACTCCCCAGGCGGTCTACTTAATGCGTTAGCTTGAGAGCCCAGTGTTCAAGACACCAAACTCCGAGTAGACATCGTTTACGGCGTGGACTACCAGGGTATCTAATCCTGTTTGCTCCCCACGCTTTCGTGCATGAGCGTCAGTCTTTGTCCAGGGGGCCGCCTTCGCCACCGGTATTCCTCCAGATCTCTACGCATTTCACCGCTACACCTGGAATTCTACCCCCCTCTACAAGACTCTAGTTCGCCAGTTCGAAATGCTATTCCTAGGTTGAGCCCAGGGCTTTCACATCTCGCTTAACAAACCGCCTGCGCACGCTTTACGCCCAGTAATTCCGATTAACGCTCGGACCCTCCGTATTACCGCGGCTGCTGGCACGGAGTTAGCCGGTCCTTCTTCTGTAGGTAACGTCACAGATGAGCCGTATTAAGACTCACCCTTTCCTCCCTACTGAAAGTGCTTTACAACCCGAAGGCCTTCTTCACACACGCGGCATGGCTGCATCAGGGTTTCCCCCATTGTGCAATATTCCCCACTGCTGCCTCCCGTAGGAGTCTGGGCCGTGTCTCAGTCCCAGTGTGGCTGATCATCCTCTCAGAACAGCTAGGGATCGTCGCCTTGGTGAGCCATTACCTCACCAACTAGCTAATCCCACCTAGGTTCATCCAATCGCGAGAGGCCCGAAGGTCCCCCTCCTTTCCCCCGTAGGGCGTATGCGGTATTAGCAGTCGTTTCCAACTGTTATCCCCCACGACTGGGCAGATCCCTAGGCATTACTCACCCGTCCGCCGCTCGCCACCTCAGGAGTAAACTCCCTTGTGCTGCCGCTCGACTTGCATGTGTTAGGCCTGCCGCCAGCGTTCAATCTGAGCCATGATCAAACTCTTCAATTAAAAGTTTTGTGAACCCGAAGGTTCGGCTCAATGAATTCTGATTTGTCGTTTCGACTCGAAAGTCAAAACAAACTGTACATATTGCTATGAACACTCATTCATTGATGTAAATTTTGATTACTCGCCAAACGGCAGAGTAATTTCGATTAACTCAACACCTGTGAGTGTCCACACAGATTTCTTGTTTAGATTGTTAAAGAGCATTTGACCATCTACTTCGCGTTACCGCTCAGCGGGTCAGGGCTGCGTATTTTACGCATTTCCCCTGTCGCGTCAAGGCGTTTTTGCAAACTTCTTGATGCTTTCGAATCAACTGCACATTTTGCATTCGATTCGCACTGATACCGCATTCGCTTTCGCTGTCTGCCGTGTCAGTGGAT
>AACY020548835.1_pt1 | contig 24526 bp, 27 predicted proteins | sample 267378 | NCBI WGS metagenome assembly AACY02 (sample SAMN02954345, study PRJNA13694) | marine metagenome | biome: aquatic; feature: ocean; material: water; isolation source: isolated as part of a large dataset composed predominantly from surface... | reverse complement strand
CCTGAAACAGAGTATCTTATCGAAGTCATTAAAAATAAGGTAAAGGATCCAAAAAGCATATTAGATGTTGGAACTGGTTCCGGATGTATCAGTATTATGTTGAAGTCACTTTACCAAAATGCAAATGTGACAGGCATTGACATTTCTCCAAATGCTATTGAACTTGCAAAAGAGAATGCGATATTAAATAATTTAGACGTAAATTTTATTGAATCTGATTTGCTTGAAAATCTCCCAGAAAATAATTTCGATCTAATTGTTGCAAATCTTCCTTATATTCCAACAAATGATATCAAGACACTTGATATTGAGGTTTTAAATTTTGAACCTTTGAATGCTCTGGATGGCGGAGATGATGACGGTACTGATATTATTAAAAATCTTATCTCACAAATTGATGAAAAAGATGTAAAAGATGTAGAAATATTCTTAGAGATTGATTCTCGATTTTCGGAGAAAATAATTAAATTATTGAATAACTACGAAGAAGTAGAATTATTAAAGGACTTAGCCGATAAAGATAGGTACATATATGCAAGGCGATAGCATTCAGTTAGCTACAAAAGCACTTAATGAAAATTCGGTTGTTGGAATTCCAACGGAAACAGTTTATGGAATTGGAGTTAATCCCTATTCAGAAGAAGCAGTTAAAAAATTGTTTGAAATTAAAGAAAGAGATGACTCAAAACCTATCTCTCTTCTGATTCCCTCTTACAATTACTTAAATCAATTAAATTTAGTTACCCAGGTCCCAGAAATAGTTGATTTATATTGGCCGGGACCCTTAACTGCAGTTGTAGAGACAAACGAAGAATTTGCTGATGGAGTTGGAACTAAACAACCACATACAATTGGTTTAAGAGTCCCTGAGAATGAAACTGCTCTTCAGCTTTTAAATGAAATTGGTCCACTTGCCGTGACTAGTGCCAATGTTTCAGGTGAGAAAGAGGCAACTGACAATGATGAAGCTTTTACCATGTTTGGAGATGACATTGCTTACTACTTAGAAGGAAAAGCTGTTCATGGTGATGGATCAACAGTCGTAGATTTTAGAGTTACTGGTGGAGAAATTTTACGTCAAGGGCCACTTAAATGGCCACCTACTTACTGTTAGAGTGTAGATATGGAAAATACTGGGGCATTAAACACAGAATTATTTGAGACTGATGACGAGATTGCATCTTTAATTAATGATGATTTAGAACGTCAAAACTCTCATATTCACCTTATAGCTTCAGAAAATTTTGCTTCAAAAGCCGTTATGCAAGCATCAGGATCAATCCTTACCAATAAGTACTCAGAAGGATTTCCAGGAAAAAGATATTACGAAGGCTGTGAGACTGTTGATGAAATCGAGCAACTAGCAATAGATAGAGCTTGTAAATTATTTGAGGCAGATCATGCAAACGTTCAACCCCATTCTGGATCCTCAGCAAATATGGCAGTGTATCTGAACTTACTAGAAGCTGGAGATACCGTTATGGGCATGGCACTAGATCAAGGAGGTCACTTAACCCATGGATCACCAGTGAATTTCTCTGGGAGAATATACAACTTTGTTGGATATGGATTAGATCAAGATACTGAATTAATCGATATGGACAAAGTAAAACAATTAGCTGAGGAAACTAAGCCAAAATTATTAATTGCTGGATATTCTTCTTATTCACAAAATTTGGATTACGCAGCATTCCGAGAAATAGCTGATTCAGTTGGTGCTTATTTTATGGTTGATGCAGCTCACTTCATAGGACTTGTTGCAGGCAAAGCTGTTGAAAATCCAATGAAATACGCTGACGTAGTTACAGCAACAACTCACAAAGCACTTAGAGGGCCTAGGGGTGGAATTATTCTTTCTACTGAGGAATTTGCAAAAGGTGTAGACAAAAATATTTTTCCAGGAGCTCAGGGTGGAGCTTTAAATAATCAAATTGCAGCTAAAGCTGTTTGTTTCAAAGAAGCATTGTCCAGTGAGTTCCAAGACTACACAAAACAAATTCTAAAAAATGCTTCAGCTCTATCTGATTCCTTTATAAATGAAGGGCTAAGAGTTGTCAGTGGAGGTACAACCAATCATATTGTATTAGTAGATACTGGAAGTGTTGATGAAGAATTGACTGGAAAAGATGCAGGAACGTTATTAAATGATATGGGAATTACTTTAAATAGAAATGCAATTCCATTTGATAAAAGATCACCTTTTGTAACTTCTGGTATCAGAATGGGCACTCCAGCAACAACTACTTGTGGGATGAAAGAAGAAGAATTAACAAAAGTAGGAAATCTAATTTCTGAAATTCTTAAAAATAGATCTGATGAAAACAAACTCAATGAATTAAAGAGTGAAGTGAGTAATTTAGCATCACAATTTCAACCATATGTCTAAAGACAAAAGAAAAATCAATCTTCAAGATTACGGTCCGGTAAGTTCATTCTCTACATCCATTATTTCGGGTTTATTAGTAGGTCTTCTTGTTCAAAACTTTATTGGTTTTGAACCATATACTGTGATCTTTTTTATCTTTATAGGTTTTTACGATGGTTTTAGAAGGATGTGGAAAATTTCAAAAAAACTGGAACAAGAACAATGAATGTTGAATTAGTGCTTGCAACGAGAATGTTAAAGAGATCTTCAGTCATATATATACTCTGTCCTTTATTTTTTCTTTTAAGATCTCAAAATGCATTTGTCACTTCATTGGTATCTGGAATTATTGTCGCAGTTGGTTTTTACATGGGTGCTGTGATAATGTCCTACTCTGCAAAAATCTCTTTAAGTTTTTATTATTTCGCAGCAATTTTTGGTTATATTTTCAGATTAATTTTTATATTTGGGCTTCTCTTATTATTCAGAAGCTTATATTCTATTGATGAATTGGCAATGTCTTTGACAGTGCCAATCGTCTTTTTAAGTATGTTATTCTTAGAAATGGCTATGGTAATTAAGAGAAAAGACAGAGACTTAGATTGGGCAAATGATAACAGCAGCTGAGACTTGTGATTTTATAAATAACGTTGTTTGTAAACCTGAAAACGTTAACTCATTATTCGAATTTGGTAACTTCGGTTCATCTGATATATCACGAACTGAAATTCTGATACTTCTGGCAGCAATTATTCCGGTAGTTTTAATGTTTTTTGGACTTCGAAAGAAATCAGTTGTTCCAGGAAGACTCCAATCAGTCATTGAAAGTATATTTACTTTTGTAAAAGATGAAATAGCTTTGGGTGTTATTGGTAGGGGTGGAGAAAAATTTACACCATATTTAATATCTGTTTTTATGTTCATTTTGGTTGGAAACCTCTTTGAGGTAACTCCATTAATAAACTTTCCTGTAACTTCAAGAATGGCACTTCCTTTATTTTTAAGCCTTGTAACCTACGTAATCTTCCTATTTGTTGGGATTAGAACAGAGGGAATTAAGTATTTTACTAATCTTTTATGGCCTCCAGGTGTTCCGGTAGCATTAAAACCTTTAGTTGGCGCAATCGAATTAGTTTCCGTTCTTTTAGTAAGACCGTTCAGTTTAGCTGTACGATTGTTTGCAAACCTTGTAGCTGGTCACGTCATGCTCAGTCTTCTTCTTGCATCAGCATATTTCTTTGTAGTTCAGCCTGGAGTTGGAGAGTACATTATTTCAAAAGCTCCAGTTGGTTTAGCATGGTTTACTCTCGGTTTAGCAATATATGGTTTTGAATTAATAGTTTCCATTCTGCAGGCATACATATTTACTTTGTTGTCTGCAGTTTATATACAAACGTCTCTGCATCCAGAGCATTAATTAAAGGAGGATAATGGAAAGTGCATACGCATTAATTGGATACGGACTGGCAGCGATAGGACCGGGAATAGGTATTGGTCTAATTGCTGGTAACGCAGTACAAGCAATGGCAAGACAGCCTGAAGCAGCTGGAATGGTAAGAACAACTATGTTCTTAGGAATAGCTTTCACTGAGGCCCTTGCTCTTATTGGTTTCGTTCTGTTCTTTTTGGTTGGTTAAAAATGATGTTTTATTTAGATACATTTTTAGCAGAAGCAGAAGAATCAAGTTCAGGAGTTGATTTACTTCTCCCTGCAACTTCAGAATTAGTAGCTGGAGTAGTGGCATTCGGGGTTGTATTTTTCTTTGTTTGGAAATGGGCTCTTCCTGCTCTAAACGAAACTCTTGATAAGAGATCTTCTGAAATTGAAGGTCAGATTAAAGAAGCTGAGAATACAAAAACAGAAGCTGAGAAATCTAAGCAGGAATATGATGCTTTAGTTTCTAATGCTGATGCAGAAGTTCAAAAAATTATTGATGAAGGAAAGCAAGCAGCAGAAAAAATTAAAGAAGATGCTTTATCAGAAGCTCGTGCAGAAGCAGAAGCTATTATTGAAAAAGCTAAATCAGATTCAGATGCTGAAAAAGAAAGAGTTTCTTCTGAACTAAAAAGTGAAGTTGCAGACCTATCATTAGAAATTTCTCAAAAAGTTGCTTCTTCAATGTCTGAAGCTGATCAAAAAAAACTTATAGATAAATTTATTAAGGAGTTGAATTAGATAAATGTCTGTTGACTCTTTTTCAAAAGGAATTGTTGAAATAATTTCATCATCTAAAGATGCTGAAAGGGTAGAAAATGAAATCCTCCAAGTTTTCAATGCACTTTCAAAAAGCTCTGAAGCATTAGATGTTTTTAGAAATTTTGGTATTCCTGTTGAAAAGAAGATAGAAGCAGTAAATGCTTTACTAGGTAATAGAGTGTTACCACTAACTCTTGATTTAATAACGTTAACAATATCTCAAGGATTTGGTGATAACCTCTCTGACATTGAAAGCTCTGTAGCAAACTATATTGCTGAAAAAAGAGGAGCGTCAGTAGCAAAAGTTGTTACCGCAGTCGAATTAGATGCTAAAACTCAAAAGAGTTTAAAAACAGCTTTAAAGAAAAAACTTGGAACCGATGTTGATTTGAAAGTTGATATAGACCCAAATGTATTGGGTGGTTTAAGTGTAAGCGTTGGAGAGAGAACATTTGACGGATTAATTTCCTCGAAAATCTCTGAGATTAAAACAGTTTTAGAAAGTAGGTAAATTGAGCGAATTTAATATTGATGCAAAACAAATTTCAGATTCACTGAAAGATACATTAGGTAATTGGCAAGATTCTGTAAAAGATGATCTTGTTGGTAGCGTATCTGCAGTCGCCGATGGTGTAGCAAGGGTAAGAGGTTTAGAAAATGTTATGGCCTCTGAACTTCTTGAATTCCCAGGTGGTTTAGTAGGTGTTGCATTAAACCTTGAAGAAGATTCAATTGGTGTTGTTTTAATGGGTGATTCAAATCACATTGAAGAAGGAATGCCAGTAAAGCAAACAGGAGAAGTACTTTCTATTGGTGTCGGAGATGGATTTTTAGGGAGGGTTATTGATCCTTTAGGAAATCCAATCGATGGTAAAGGACCTATCGAATTTAGTGAAAGAAGACGTTTAGAGTTACAAGCACCTTCCGTTGTTGAAAGACAGCCTGTAGGTGAGCCACTTCAAACAGGAATTAAAGCAATTGACTCAATGATTCCAATTGGTAGGGGCCAAAGAGAATTAATTATTGGTGATAGACAAATAGGTAAAACAGCTGTTGCCGTTGATACCATAATCAATCAAAAAGATACCGATGTGAAATGTATTTACGTAGCTATTGGTCAAAAATCATCTACTGTTGCTGAAGTTGTTCAAAGATTTGAAGACGAGGGAGTGTTAGATAAAACAGTTATTGTAAATGCACCCGCATCTGCTGCTGCAGCTCTTCAAATGTATGCTCCTTATGCTGGTTCAGCTATTGGACAGCATTGGATGTATAACGGTCAACATGGTCTTATTGTATTTGATGATTTATCCAAGCAGGCAATTGCATATAGACAGATTTCACTTTTACTAAGACGACCTCCAGGAAGAGAGGCTTATCCAGGTGACGTTTTCTATCTTCACTCAAGGCTTTTAGAGCGTTGTGCAAAAGTAAGTGAAGAATTAGGTGGAGGATCTCTTACAGGTCTACCAATTATTGAAACAAAAGCTGGTGACGTATCTGCTTTTATTCCAACTAACGTGATTTCAATTACTGATGGTCAAATATATCTAGAGTCAGAACTCTTTTACTCTGGTGTAAGACCAGCTGTAAACCCTGGTACATCAGTATCAAGAGTGGGTGGTTCTGCTCAAACCAAAGCTATGAAGAAAGTCTCTGGTCCGTTAAGAATCAACCTTGCACAATTTAGAGAACTAGAAGCATTCGCGGAGTTTGGATCAGATTTGGATGCAGCTTCACAGGCTCAACTCGATAGAGGTCGAAGAGTTGTTGAATTATTGAAACAACCACAATACAAACCAGTCCCTGTTGAAGAACAGGTTGTATCACTGTATGCAGTAACAGAAGGTTTTCTAGATGTTGTAGACCCTGCAGACATTCCACAAGCCGAGAAAGATCTCGTAGATTTTATAAAAACAAGACATTCTGAAGTTATTAATTCAATAAAAACTACAGGTGAACTACCTGAAGATGAATTAAAAGCTGCTGTCGAGGCTTTTGTAAATACATTAGAGAAGAAAGAAGAGTAATAAGTGGCAAGTGCTGAATTACGAATAATAAATAGAAGAATAAAGAGTGTTAAATCAACTAAAAAAATCACTCGTGCAATGGAACTAATTGCTTCTTCTAGAATCGTTAAAGCACAACAACGCCTTACGTCATCAAATAATTACACCAATCTTCTCTCTCAAATTGTTGAAGAACTTACTGGTAGTGGCAATATGCCAACCTCACCAATTGTAGAGGGTACGAAAAAAATAACTCTCGTAGTTATTACATCCGATCGTGGTTTAGCTGGGGCATACAACACAAATATTTTAAAGTTAGCTGAAATTAGAAAAGCAGAATATGAACAAGCAAAAAATAGTGTTGAAATCGTTACTGTTGGAAAGAAAGCAAATGGATACTTTAAATACAGAAATATTGAACCTAAACAAAATTATGAGGGAATTACCGACGAACCCAACTTTGAAAATGCATTAGAAATAATGACTCCTCTTGTTCAAGAATTTTATGAAGGAAAAACAAATCAAATTGAAATTGTCTATACCGAGTATCAATCTGCAATGACGCAGACAGCGCTTTATAAGACTGTACTTCCTTTTGAAGTTGAACAGATTGCTAAAGAAATTGAATCAGTTGGAGGTTACACTTTCGAACCCTCAGCTAGTCAGGTCTTAAGTAATATTATTCCTAAATATACAAACGCAACTATTTTTTCAGCGCTCTTGAATGCTTCAACATCTGAACATGCATCTAGAATGCGTGCCATGAAAGCAGCTACAGAAAATGCAGAAGAATTAATCAAGATTTTATCTAGACAGAGTAATCAAGCTCGACAGGCTGAGATTACAACAGAGATTTCAGAAATTGTTGGTGGAGCGGAAGCTTTAGCCGGGTAAGGAGAAAATAAATGAGTGAGAATATAGGTAGAGTAGTAAAGATTGCAGGACCTGTTGTTGACGTGGCTTTTCCTCAGGACGAACTTCCAGAGATAACATTTGCCCTTGAAGTAGATGTTGAAATAGATGATGTTACCAGCACCATTGTGCTTGAAGTAGCTCAACATTTAGGCGAGGGAAGAGTAAGAGCTATTTCAATGCAAGGTACTGATGGTCTAAGAAGAGGAGCTGAAGTAACCGATACTGGCGCACCGATTTCGGTCCCAGTAGGACAAGAAACACTTGGTCATATCTTTAATGTTTGGGGCGAAACGCTAGATGTAGAAACAAGCTCAATTGGTGTTAAACAAAAATGGCCTATTCATAGAAAACCACCTCCTTATGAAGATGTCTCAGCTCAAAATGAAATGTTTGAAACAGGTATCAAAGTTATCGATTTATTAATGCCTTATGTACAAGGTGGAAAGATTGGTTTATTTGGTGGAGCTGGTGTTGGTAAAACTGTTCTTATTCAGGAAATGATTAACAGAGTTGCTACACAACACGGTGGTGTATCAGTGTTTGCTGGTGTTGGAGAACGAACAAGAGAAGGTAATGACTTATTTAGAGAAATGCAAGAATCTGGAGTTATTGATAAAACAGCTCTAGTTTTTGGTCAAATGGATGAACCACCTGGAGTGAGATTACGAGTTGCTTTGTCAGCGTTGACAATGGCCGAATATTTCAGAGATGAAGAAAAACAAGATGTTCTTTTATTTATTGATAATATCTTTCGTTTTTCACAGGCCGGTTCAGAGGTATCAACATTACTTGGAAGAATGCCTTCAGCTGTTGGATACCAACCAACCCTTGCTGATGAAATGGGATTTCTTCAAGAGAGAATTACATCTTTGAAAGGTCGTTCTATTACATCTCTACAAGCAGTCTACGTTCCAGCAGATGATATTACTGACCCTGCACCTCACACTGCTTTTGCTCACTTAGATGCAAGAACTGTGCTTTCAAGAACAATCGCTGACCTTGGAATTTATCCAGCAGTCGATCCTTTAGATTCATCTTCTAGAATCCTGGATCCAGGAATTGTTGGAGATGATCATTACGAAATAGCTAGAGAAGTTCAAAGAGTTCTTCAAAGATACAATGACCTACAAGATATTATTGCAATTCTTGGTATTGATGAATTGTCTGAAGAAGACAAGCAAATTGTTGGTAGAGCCAGAAGAATTCAAAGATTCCTCTCTCAGCCAATGTTTGTTGCTGAGCAATTTACTGGAATAGAGGGTAAGTTTGTCTCAATTAAAGATTCTCTGGAAGCCTTTAAAACTATATTAAGTGGAGAGCTTGATGCTGTCCCAGAACAAGCTTTTTATATGACTGGTGGACTTGACGAAGTTATGGCCAAAGCAAAAGATTTGGAAGAAAACCTATAAATGTTTGTTGAGGTAGTATCTCCTGAAGAAAGTTGTTTTACAGGTGATGCCACAATGGTTATTTCTAGAACTCCAAATGGAGAGATTGGTATTTTAGATGGCCATGAGCCAACAGTTGCAACTCTTGTCCCTGGTGGTTTAACAATCGAACATGATAGCCAGAGAACATCATTTGCTATTTCCGGTGGAATTTTACAGATCACGGGAGAGAAAGTTATTGTACTTGGCGAACTTGTAGAAAAAATTGATGGCGATCATGACAAAGCCATTGAAGTTGGTCAAGAATTAGCTAAGAAGACATTTACCTCAGACGAATAATGGCAACAATTCTTGCTTTTCACGCACATCCTGACGATGAAAGCGTATCAACAGGTGTTACCTTAGCTAAATATGCAGATGAAGGTCATCGAGTTGTTGTTGTTACAGCAACTGATGGTTCAGCTGGTGAAATTCATAACTATGAAAACCCAGAAGAGTTATTTCCAAAATTGGCTGAAATGCGAAAAGAGGAACTTGAAAAAAGTTTAGATGCTCTCGGTGTAAAAGAATATGAGTGGCTTGGATATAAAGACTCTGGAATGATGGGCACAGAGGAAAACAATGATCCTGATTGTTTTTGGAGACAAGATTATTTTGGACCTGTGGGCAAGCTTGTGACAGAAATAAGAAAATATAAACCTGATGTTTTAATAACCTATGATCCATTTGGGGGATATGGGCATCCTGATCATATTCAAACACATAGAGTTGGAACAGCTGCGTTTTTTGCAGCTGGTGATATAGATAAGTTTCCATTAAAAGATGAAGAAGACATATGGATTCCAGAAAGACTTTATTTTAATGCGTGGTCAAAATCGAGAATTCAAGCAAGACGAACTCAAATGTATGAGGCTGGAATATTAACTGAAGATGAGTTTAATGCATTTAATCCTATCGGAAGTGATAATGAGGATATTGATGTCGAAATAGATGGAACAAAGTATATTGAAAATAAAATCAATTCTATGAAGGCTCATCGATCACAATTTAAAACAGATTGGTGGGGATTCAATATCCCTGAAGAATATCAAAAAGACTTTCTTGGATACGAAAGTTATATCCTAGCATTTAATAGAGGAAATTGGTTTTCACCTACTGAGTTAATTTGAAACTTAAACATATTTAAGCTTAACGTTTACTTTGCGTTTACTTTTACAAAATACTCTTACCATTGTTAATTTAATTAAATTAAAGAAAGGAAATCCATGATTAGATCAAGATCTAAGTTTTGGTCTTTACTTCTTGTGATGGTTCTCGTTCTTGCTGCCTGTGGTGGTGGAGATGATGATACCTCTTCAGAAGAAAGTGAAGAATCAACAACATCGGAGGAAACAGCCAGTAGTCAAACAACTGTAGCTTCTGATAGTGGTAGTAGTGATGCAGGCTTAACTGGATCAATACTTATCGACGGATCTTCAACTGTTTTCCCTATTACACAAGCTGTAGCAGAAGAATTTACTGCAGTTAACCCAGGTGTAGAAATATCTGTAGGTGTGTCAGGAACCGGTGGAGGATTCAAGAAATTTTGTCCTGGAGAAACAGATATATCTGATGCTTCAAGACCAATCAAAGATAAAGAAAGAAATCTCTGTTATGAAGGTGGCACAGAGTTCACTGAACTACAAGTCGGTGTAGATGCACTTTCTGTTGTTGTTCCAACATCAAATGACTGGGCAACATGTTTAACAGTTGAAGAATTAGGAAAAATCTGGGGTGCAGATAGCACAATAACAAACTGGAAAGATGTTAGAGCAGGTTTCCCTGATGTTGCACTAGACCTATATGGTCCAGGTACAGACTCAGGTACATTTGACTTCTTCAATGAAGAAATAACTGAAGATTTGGGTGGAAGTCGATCAGACTATACAGCATCTGAAGATGACAACGTTCTCGTAAACGGTGTCTCTGGATCAGCTGGTGGATTAGGATACTTTGGACTCGCATATTATGAAGAGAACAAAGATAAACTAACTGCTGTTGAAGTTGATGCAGGAAAAGGATGTATAGGTCCTGAAGGAGCTTTCTCAGGAACTTATGGATTAGCAAGACCATTATTTATATATGTAAATGATGCAAAAGCAAAAGATCCTGTAATCAAAGCTTTCGTTGACTTTTACTTTGACTCACTTGATCCAATTGTTGAAGCTGTTGGCTACATACCAATGTTGCCAGATGCAGCTGATAGACAATTAGAATACTGGCAGGTTATATCTGGCGATTCAACCCTCAGTGGAGAAATTCTTATTGATGGTTCATCGACAGTGTTCCCTGTAACACAAGCCGTTGCTGAAGAGTTTACAGCTATTCATTCAGATGTAGCTATATCAGTCGGTGTTTCAGGAACTGGTGGAGGATTCAAGAAATTCTGTCCAGGTGAGACAATGATTTCAGACGCGTCACGTCCAATTAAAGATAAAGAAAAAGCACTTTGTGAAGAAAATGGTGTTGGATACCTTGAAATTCAAGTAGGTATCGATGCACTTTCTGTTGTTGTTCCAACATCAAATGACTGGGCAACATGTTTAACAACTGCTGAATTAACATCAATCTGGGGTGCAGATAGCACAATAACAAACTGGAAAGATGTTAGAGCAGGTTTCCCTGATGTTGCACTAGACCTATATGGTCCAGGTACAGACTCAGGTACGTTTGACTTCTTCAATGAAGAGCTTACAGAAGACGCAGGTGGAAGTCGATCAGACTATACAGCATCTGAAGATGACAACGTTCTCGTAAACGGTGTCGCAGGATCAGCTGGTGGATTAGGATACTTTGGACTCGCATATTATGAAGAGAACAAAGATAAACTAACTGCTGTTGAAGTTGATGCAGGTGATGGTTGTCAACCACCAGAAGCAGCTTTTGAAGGAAATTACTTCCTTGCACGTCCGCTATTCATTTATGTAGCTGAAGCTGCAAAAGGAATGTCTCAAGTTCGTCAATTTGTTGACTTTTATTTCGTAGCAATGGATGCAATTGTCCCAGCAGTGGGATATGTTCCAATGCTTCCAGAACAAAAGATGGCATCATTGATGGGCTGGTCCGCATTCAGTCGAGGATAAAACTCCTCAATTATTTGTAAATTTGTGAGGGCCTAATTGGCCCTCACAAACTACAATTAAAGAAGAAGTTAACGAAAGAATAAAAAGCAAAATATGAGTCTACTATCTGAATTATCTCAAACCTCAATAAAACCTTTTGAAAAAGTAGTAAAATTTTTTATAACTGTCTCTGCTTTTGCAGCAATACTAATATCAATTTCAATTGTTTTTACCTTACTAACTGAAGCCATTAACTTTTTTCAAGATCCAGCTGTAACTTTAAAGGGCTATTTTACTGCAACTAGGTGGACACCTACGTTTCAAAATCCTGAGTACGGTGTTATTGTTTTAATCTCTTCAACTCTTTATATTGCGGTTATTGCGTGTCTTATTTCTTTTCCATTAGGTTTGTTTTCTGCAATTTACCTATCTGAGTTTGCCACAAAAAGAACAAGAAAAGTTATCAAACCAGTTTTAGAAGTTTTGGCTGGAGTTCCTACAGTGGTATTTGGTTATTTTGCACTTAACTGGATTACGCCAAATATAATTCAAAGATTTATTCCAGGTACCGGTGTATTCAATGCTCTGTCCGCAGGTATTGCAGTAGGAATAATGATAATACCTACAATTGCCTCAATCTCTGATGATGCCCTTAATGCAGTACCAAACTCTCTAAGGAATGGATCCTTAGCTCTTGGCTCTACCAGGAGGATCACAGCACTTAAAATTATGTTCCCTGCAGCAATATCTGGAATTATTGCTTCATTTATATTAGGTTTTTCAAGAGCCATAGGTGAAACAATGATTGTGACTATTGCAGGTGGGCAGTATCCTGAATTAAATTTAGATCCTAGGAGTGCAATGTATACGATCACTTCCTCAATAGTAAACGTATCCCTTGGTGATACACCTCATGGCACCACTGCTTATAATGCTTTATTCGCACTTGGAATAACTTTATTTATTATGACTTTTATTTTGAATATAGCTTCTGATTATGTCGCTAGAAAGTACAGAAAAGAATATGAGTAACGAAACAATTATAACCGGCAAGAAAGCTGAAAATGCAATAAAGGAGAGTTTGTTTCTGTTCACTCTTTATATTTGTGTAACGATTGCTATTTTAACTTTGATGACCTTAATCTATGATGTTCTTTCTACTGGGACTACAAGATTGACATCAGACTACGAGGTTGGCCTCATTACAAAAATACAAATTGATAACCCGAGAGATTTTTTAACAACTTTAGACTCAAGATATCCAGATAGAGCTGGTATTGGACCTGCTTTTGCTGGAACATTATGGTTAATGATAATAGTTATTTCTGCAACATTTCCTTTTGGTGCAGGAGCAGCAATATATCTTCAAGAATTTGCTCCAAAAAATAGGCTTACAAGATTTATTGAATTAAATCTAACAAACTTGGCTGGAGTTCCATCAGTTATTTATGGTTTACTAGGATTAGCTGTTTTTGTTCGTTTAGCTGGATTTGGAAGGTCAGTACTTTCAGGAGGTTTAACATTAACGTTATTAATTCTTCCAGTTGTAATCGTAGCATCTAGGGAGGCTCTTAAAGCTGTTCCAGATACAATACGCCAGGGTGCATTAGCGCTAGGTTCCACTAAATTTCAAGCAGTTTTTAGGCAGGTTGTTCCCTCTGCAATACCAGGAATGGTTACTGGAATGGTCCTTGGGCTCTCAAGAGCAATTGGAGAGACCGCACCATTAATTTTTATGGGTGCATTGACTTATGTTAATTATTTTCCAGACACTCCATTAAGTGGGTTTACCGCTATTCCAATTCAAGTTTATAACTGGGTTGGTTATCCTCAAGCTGAGTGGAAGGAGACAGCTTCCGCTGGAATCATTTTACTTCTAGGTTTATTATTATTAATGAATTCAATAGCAATATTTATAAGAAACAGATATGAGAAAGATTTTTAGTGAAAATCATAAAGGAGAATGAGAATGGAAACTAAAGAAACAGTTCAAGTAAACAATGAAAATGTATTCAATGTAAAAGATGTCTCCGTAAGCTACGGAGAATTCGTAGCTATCAAAAATGTAAATATGGATATCTCTAAAAATAAAATTACAGCTTTTATTGGCCCATCTGGTTGTGGAAAGAGTACTTTGATAAGAACATTTAATAGAATGAATGATCTTATATTGGGTGCAAAAGTTAATGGAACAATAAATTATCAAGGTGTTGATTTATACGACAAAATGGTTGATCCAGTGCAAGTGAGAAGAAGAATCGGAATGGTTTTTCAAAAACCAAATCCTTTCCCAAAAACTATCAAAGAAAATATTACCTTTGGGCTTAAAGTCAACAACATGACTGACAATATGGATGAAAGAGTAGAGAGGGCATTAACTCAAGCAGCGTTATGGGATGAAGTAAAAGATGATTTAAACAAAAATGCATTAGAGCTATCAGGTGGTCAGCAACAAAGATTGTGTATTGCTAGAACAATTGCAGTTGAGCCAGATACAATTTTAATGGACGAGCCTTGCTCTGCATTAGACCCTGTAGCAACAAAAAAAATAGAAGACCTTATGCAAGAGTTAGTGAAAGAGTTTTCAATTCTTATTGTTACGCACAATATGCAGCAAGCCTCAAGAGCCTCTGATTATTGTGCATTTTTTACAACTAAAACCTCCGATGATGGCAAAAGAAGAACTGGAGAATTAGTTGAGTTCAATGAAACGAATACCATGTTTACAAATCCTGATGAGGAATTAACTGAACAATATATATCTGGAAGGTTTGGATGAGTTTACAAGACAAGATTGACAATCTTGAGACAGATTTACATTTAATGGGAAGACTTGTACTAGATTCTTTAGTAGATGGCGTAAGAGCTTTAGAGGATAAAGATGTCAATAGAGCTATAGAAACAATAGAAAAAGATGATGAAATTGATAAATCTTACCTAAAGATTGATGAGGACTGGATTGAACTTATGGCCACTGAGCAACTTGTTGCCACTGACTTAAGACTTTCTACATCTATTTTACAAGCCAGTTTACATTTAGAGCGTCTTGGTGATTTAGCTGTCTATCTTGGAAAAACGACGCAAGAGATTTTTGATTCACCTGTACCAGAGTCTATCCATGCAACAGTTGTTGAAATGGGAGATATAGTAATTGACATGGCATCATCAGCTATGGAAAGCTTAAAAACCAGAGATAAAGACTTAGCTCTAGTAACGTCTGAAAAAGATAGTCAAGTAAATAGATTATACAACTCAATGCTAGAAGAAGCCCCAAAAATTGCTGGCAATGAAGATTTGTATAATGGATTATTTAGACTTGTTACCTGTATGCGAACACTAGAAAGAGGTGGAGATCACGCAGTTGATATTTGTGAGCTCACACACTTTTTGGTTACCGGAGAGTTTAAAGAATTTTAATGAAGCAAAAAATCCTTTTAGTAGAGGATGAGCATAGTATTGCTGACTCAATATCATACAACTTAAAACAAGAGGGTTTTTCTGTAACTCATGTTGATGAAGGACCTATTGCGTTAGAGTTATTCCAGGAAGAAGAGTTTAGTTTAATTATTCTTGATTTGATGCTTCCAGAAATTTCTGGTTTAGATATATGTAGATCGATTCGTAAAACATCAGATATACCAATAATTATGGTTACTGCTAAAGATAGTGAAGCTGATAGAGTTGCTGGACTTGAAATCGGTGCTGATGATTATGTTATAAAGCCATTTTCTGTAAGAGAATTATTAAGCAGAGTCAGGGCAGTGCTACGAAGGACAGATATGTCTAAGAATGAAAAATCATCACAGGTAATAAAAGTTGGAAATATTGAGATAGACATTGGTAAATATGAAGCAAAAGTTAATGATAAACAAATTAATTTGAGACCTCGAGAATTTGAACTTCTTTATGCTCTCTGTGAGAATAAAGGTAATTTAATGTCTAGAGAACAAATATTTGATGAAATATGGGGATATACGTTTATAGGTAATTCAAAAACACTTGATGTACATATACAAAGAATTCGCGAAAAAATTGAGAAAAATCCAAAAGATCCTAAAAAATTAATAACTGTTAGAGGAGTAGGATATAAACTTGTAGAAGATGAATGAAAATCAAGAACAAAATATTGAAAAAATAAGAGAAGATTTTGTTGCAAATGCATCTCATGAGTTGAAAACTCCGATAACGTCCATCCAACTAGCAGCAGAGACAGCATTAAATGCTATAAATGATGGAAATACAGAGGATGGATTAAAGTTTATTAAACAAATTCTTAGAAACAGTGAACGAATGTCACTCCTTATCAGTGATTTACTTGATTTATCTAAAATTGAGCAAAATGAACCAAATTTAGAAATTGCTGATCTTGAAAATATAGTAAATATGGAAATTTCATACTTAAAAGAAAACGATCAAGCCAGACTTAATGCAAACATTGAAAATATTCATATAAATGTTGACCAAGAAGATTTTGCATTAATCGTTCGAAATATATTACGTAACGCAGTTACTTATTCTGACCCAGACACTCCTATTGAAGTTCATTTGAAGAAGGATGATGAAGATGTTTTATTCAAAGTAATAGATAAAGGTAAGGGAATCTCTCAACAAGATCAAGAAAGAATCTTTGAACGATTCTATAGAATTGATAAAGGCAGGTCTAGAAACTTAGGTGGAACAGGAATCGGTCTTTCAATAGTAAAACATGCAGTTGATAGGAATAACGGGACAATTGAACTAGACAGTTTGCTAGGTGAGGGCACTACTTTTTCAATTAAATTTAAACAAAATGTATGACAGATATAGATCTTCTTGATCGTGAATCATCCTGGTTAGAGTTCAACAAAAGAGTATTAACTTTATCAAAAGATAGCAGTGTTCCTTTCAAGGATCGTTTATTTTTATTCGGTATAACACATTCTAATTTAGATGAGTTTTTTCAGATTCGAATTTCTGGATTGCTTGAAAAAGTTTACGAGACTATTAATCAAAAGCTGGATGTTTCAATTTCGAAAGAAACATTTGTATATTTTAAAGATATTCTTGAAGAAGCTAAAAAGGAGATGATAAATAGAAACACAGTTTGGAAAGAATATTTTGTAAAAGATCTAGAAAAGCATGGTGTAAATTTTAAGAGGATGAAAGACCTCACTGAATCTGAGCTTGATATCTTAGAAGATTATTTTGATAACAATATAAAACCCCTCCTTACTCCCTTGGCTGCAGACCCTACACATCCATTTCCATACATTTCTGATTTATCATTGTCTATCGGCGTAGTCATCAAAAACGAATTTGAAGATAATCAATTTATACGTATAAAAATCCCAGCAAGTTTAGGTTCATTTGTAAATTTAAATAAGGAACAACTTGTATGGATACATGAATTGGTTCTTCACTATATTGATAAACTGTTTTTTCCACACACAGTTATTGAAAAGTTTTGGTTTAGAACAACTCGTGATGCAGATTTAGAATTTAGAGCAAGTTTAAAGCGAAATTTTCTGGAAGTTGTAAAAGAGGGATTAGAAAATAGAAAATTAGGAAAAATTGTAAGATTAGAAATCCAAGAGGGAGTTTCAGTAACAACTCAAAAATACTTAAAAAATAATTTAGAAATAGATTATGACCTTCAAGTAGAATTAAAGGACCCACTTACTAGATTTCAAATTAATTCTTTGATAGACCATATCGAATTTTCTACAAGTTGGAAATTACATGAGACTGAATTTGAATTTAGCAATGATATGTTTGAAATTATTAAAAATAATGATGTGATGGTACATCATCCTTATGATTCATTTGAGAAAACAGTTTTGCGATTTTTAGAAAAAGCATGTTTTGATCCATATGTACGTGCCATAAAAATGACACAATATAGAACTGGTTTAACTGCTGAAAACGATAAGATAACATCCCTATTAGCAAGTGCAGCGAGAGGAGGTAAACAAGTTGCTGTTTTAGTTGAATTGAGAGCACGGTTCGATGAAGAGCAAAACATCTCGAATGCTGAATACTTAGAAGAATCAGGTGTTCATGTTACGTATGGAGATCCAAGATATAAAGCTCATACCAAAATGATTTTAGTTGTTCGTGAAGAAAATAATGAATTAGTACCATATATGCACTTTGGAACAGGTAATTACAATGTTTTAACATCAAAGGGATATGAGGATATTGGCATTTTCACATCTGATAAAAGTATTGGTAATGATTGTGGAATAGTTTTTAATTCGTTAACTGCTTATGCTGATAGAGAAAATCTTGATGAGTTGCTAGTAGCCCCTGAGTCTTTAGAGAAAAATATTAACTCATTAATTGAAGAACAAATAGATTTAGGAGAAGAAGGAAAAATTGTTTTAAAATTGAATAATCTTACTGATCCATTAATCATACAAAAATTATATGATGCGGCTAATGCAGGTAATCAGATAAATATTATAGTAAGGGGAATTTGTTGTCTCATACCAATTAAAAATATAAATGTTATTTCTATACTTGGTCCTTTTTTAGAACACTCAAGAATATATAAATTTGGAAGATCAGATATAGAAAAAATATATATAGGGTCTGCAGATTTAATGCAAAGAAACTTAAGACATAGAATTGAAGTATTAGTACCTATAAAAAGCCCGATAATAAAAAAGAAACTCAGTAGTCTCTTAGAAAAATATATAAAGTCTGACAAGTATTCATGGACGTTAAAAAATGATGGAACATGGAAAAAATTAGATGGAAACTACAATATCCAAGAGAAGTTAAACAAATAATATGGAATTAGAAAATATAATATTTATAAGACACGCACATGCCGGGAAAAGGGAAAGATGGTTTGGTGACGATTCTCTAAGACCGCTAAGTGCTAAGGGAAATCTTCAAGCAAATAAAATTGGAAAAAAATTTAAAGATGTTGCTCCATTATTAATTTTTTCTTCTCCTAAAACTAGATGCACTGAAACAGTAGGAGTATTAAGTCAAAACTCTTCTCAACCAATTAACATTTTAGATTCACTCAATGAAAACGGTTCGTTTGAATCCTCCCTAAAGTTTGCACTTGAGCAGAAGATAAAAACTGTAATCCTTTCAACTCATGGAGATACAATGTACGATTTGTCAAAATATTTAAATAAAAATAAATTAAGCAAAAAAGAAGTTAAAAATTTTGAGGTTCCAAAAGCTGGGTATTGGTGGATAAAAATAAAAAAAGGAAAATTAAAATCTGCAAAGCTATTTAAAATTTAAAAGGATAAATTATTATTGATGGAGTAATTGATATTGGTGGGAACTCAGCAAGGTTCGCTATTTATGAGAATGAGGAATTAATATTTTCTGACAAATTATGGCCTTTGCTTGGACGTGAAATTACAAAGCATGGATTGTTAAGAGAAAAGAAGATAACAAAATTATCAAGAGAGTTAAAAGCTGTTCTTGATCTTTTAAATAAGAAATTTAACCAGTCTATCGAGTGGAATATATTAGGTACAAGTCCTTTTAGAAGAGCTGAAAATGGATTAAATGCCTTTAATGATTTAAAATCTGAATTGAATCTTTATGGCAAAATTTTAACACCTGAACAAGAAGGTACCTTTTCGTATAAAGCTGTTCATAGATTAATCGATGATTCTGAAAAACTTGTTATCGATATTGGTGGTGGAAGTACTGAATTTACCGTAAGAAATAATAATGCTTACAATGTGAAAAGTTTTAAATTTGGTACGTCAGATATTAGAAATATAATTGGAGGCCCTCCTTACTTTGAAGATGAAAAAAAGAGTGCAAAAAAATTTATAGAAAAACAATTTGCCAATTTAGAAAGTACGTACTTTAAAAATAATGTTATTTTTTGTGGAGGTTCTGCAAGAAATTTATACCAGGTTTTTACAAATGGAAATAATCTAGATAGAGAATATCTTTATGAATTAAATCGTGAAAATATTATTCATTCTTTAAACAAAATTGAAATGATGTCTTTAGATGAATTAATTAATCTGGGGTACATTAATAAATATAGAGCAGAAGTTTTATATTCAGGAATATATGTTATTTATGTTATCTTGGAGATTTTAAGTTTAGAAAGAATTAAGATCTCACCATTAGGAATTAGAGATGGATTTATACTAAGTTTAAGATAAATTTACTTTTTGCATTCTTTATTTTACTTTTTCACTTGGTTTTGACTTTAGAATTAATTTATGTATAGTTTTAAATTTGAGAATTTTGTTGATGAATTAGTAAAAAAGGTAAATGAAACCTCACTCAATGGCTTTTACAAACCATATAATATTCGCATTAAAGATGATGGTTCTATTGTTACAGATGTAGATATATTAGTTGAAAAGAATATAAGAGAAATTTTAAGCAATTATTTTCCAGAGGACTCAATATTTGGTGAAGAGTTGGGTTTTACAAAAGGAAATAGTTCAAGAGTTTGGATTATAGACCCAATTGATGGAACAACCGCTTTTTCTCAGAGAAGGCCAGAATGGGGGACTTTAATTGCCTCATACGAAAATACTATTTTGGACACAGGAATTGTTATCTGTCCAATTCAAGATATCTATGTTGCCGTAATGAAAAATAAATTAATTAGAGCAACGTTTGATCATACTTTAGATATTTCTTCATCAAAGAAAATTTCAGTAATGATAGAAAAAAATATAAATGTTGAAAAATCAATTTCTAATTTTGATTTTTCTAAATTACATACCCACATTACTAAACAACAATTTTGTAAAGATATCATTTCCCTTGGATTTTCAGATTTTGATGCAATAGTTTTCTATGCACCATTTCCTCATGATAGGTTACCTTATGAACCAATCCTTAAAGAGATTGGAGGAACAATAAGTGACTTAGAAGGCAATGAAATTGATTTAATTAAAGAAGATGTAGTTTGTCTAGCAACAAAATCTGAAGAAGTAAAAAGAATCATAGTAAAAAATCAAAATTTTCAAAAGGAAGAAATCAAAGATAGATTAACTACCTAATATTAGTTTTTAATTAGTTGCTCAATAAATTTTTTAATAAGTGAAGCTAAGGATGCTCCAACTATTGGTCCAAGTATATATAAATCTAAACTTAAAAAATTTCCTTTTACAATCATTGGTCCAAGACTACGTGCTGGATTTAATGAACCACCAGTAAGATCTCCAATCAAGAATGCACTTATTGCAACAATCCCACCAATTGCTATTCCATCATAAAAGTTTTGTTTTTTTGTAACAAGAAAAATTACGGTCATCAGTAAGAATGTAAAGAAGATTTCTAACAAGTAAGCATTTAAATCAGAAGTATTTTTAATAGTTAAACCCAATGAGTTGTTAAGGCCAAACATTAATAAGTGAATGTATGATGCAATTAAGGCTCCAAATAATTGTATTGAAATATATAAAAAAGCGTCAGTTAATTTAATTTTTTTATCAATCAAAAATCCTATTGTTACACCTGGATTAAAATGGGCCCCCGAATATTTACCGAATATATAAACCATACATGCAATTGATCCTCCAAAAGATATAGGGATAAATATTTTATTGAATTCCATAATTTCTGAAAGGATAATAGAACCACACCCAATAAAAACTAAAACAAATGTACCTAAAAATTCTGCTATTAAAGCATACCGGATTTTATAAATATTAGATTCCATTTATATTTTTATAATTTTTTTCATATAGTTATTCTAAAAAAATAGAATTAAACATACGGTAAAAATCAAAAAGTAGCTTATGCATGAATACAAAAAAATATAATTTTATACTTGATGTAGATTCTTATAAAGTTTCACATTTTAAACAATACCCAAAAAGTACTCAGAATTTATCAGCATATATTGAAGCAAGGGATTTAAATAATCAAGAACTTGTATTTTTTGGCCTCCAAGCCTTTATTAAGAAGTATCTGTTAAATCCTATAACCATGGAAGATATTAATGAAGCAGAACAGTTTTATATGGATCATATAGGGATATTTAATCGTCAAGACTGGGAGTACATTTTAAATCAGCATAATGGATTTCTTCCGCTAGAAATTCAATCAATTGATGAAGGAAGTATAGTTGATAACCCTATTCCACTAGTTCAGATAGTGAATACTGATATTAAAGTTCCATGGCTTGTTTCATATATTGAAACAGCTCTTTTAAGGGCTATTTGGTATCCAACTACTGTATCGACAATTTCCAGAGAAATAAAAAAAATAATAAATCATTATTTATCTATAACTTCAACTAAGTATGAAGAAGATTTACCATTTAAGCTTCATGATTTTGGCGCAAGAGGAGTATCTAGTTTAGAATCATCACAAATTGGAGGAGCAGCACACCTTATAAATTTTCTTGGCTCTGATACTGTTGAGGGAGCAATATTTTTAAGAGATTATTATTCGGGAGAAGACATATCTTACTCAATTCCTGCCTCGGAACATTCAACAATTACTTCCTGGGGAGAAGAAAATGAATTAGAAGCTCATGAAAATGTTATTGATATTTTCTTGAAAGAAGATGGTAAAGTTGCTGCTTCGGTTATTGATTCATACAATACTTTTGATACAGCAACAAATATTATCTCTAATGAACTCAAATCAAAAATTATTAATTCTGGTGGAAGGCTTGTAGTTAGGCCAGACTCAGGAGATTTACCTGAAACGATTATTAAGTTATTAGATATATTATCAAATGAAAAAAACTTTGGATTTTTATGGAATGATAAAGGGTATAAAGAGCTACCTGATTACATAAGAGTCATTCAAGGTGATGGAGTAGACAAAGATGTTATTAATGAAATTCTTTTATCAATGCAGAAGAACAAGTATTCAGCAAATAACATTACTTTCGGTATGGGAGGTTCATTGTTGCAAAAAGTCGATAGAGATACTTTTTCATTTGCCATGAAAGTTTCTGCATTACATGACGGTGTGGCGTGGAGAGATGTTTACAAAAAACCGATAACAGACAAATCAAAAAATTCTAGAGGAGGGCGTTTTGCAATAATGAAGAATCAAAAAATTAAGATTATTTCAGAAGATAAAGAAATTCAAAATAATTTGTTAAAAAAAAGATATGAAAACGGCAAATTGTTTAATGAAATATTCTTAGATGAGATAAGATTAAACGCTGCCCTTAGTTAACTTCCCAAGTTCCTAAAGAACGAATAAGCTTATCAAGTTCTCCTTCACCTTTTTGTTCAATAGATGAGTCAATTTGTTCTCTGACTTCATCATTGTAAGTATCTCTTTCAACTTGTCTAAAGATACCTACTGGCGTTGGTCCATAAGGCCCATGAGATAATCTTGATAATGAAAAAGCAATTGAAGGGTTATCTTTTGTAATGTCATGAACATAAATCTCACTATCATCTATTTCAGATCTTTTGACTATGACCGCTTCTCCATCACGAATTGTTACAGCATTTTCATCTTCTGCTCCAAAGATAACTTTCTCACCATGTTTTAGATTTATACGATTTGCTATTTTTCCTTCCTTTGAAGTTAACTGCTCAAAGGCTTTGTCATTAAAAACGTTACAGTTTTGATAAATCTCAACATAAGCTGAACCCTCATGTTCAGATGCTGCTCGAAGTACCTCTGCTGTAAGATCTCTATCCATATCAATTGACCTTGCAACAAACGACGCCTCAGCTCCTAAGGCTAAACTCATTGGGTTTAGTGGAAGCTCTACAGAGCCAAAAGGAGAAGATTTTGTTTTCTTTCCTTCTTCGCTGGTAGGGGAATACTGTCCTTTGGTAAGTCCATATATTTGATTATTGAACATTAAAATCTTCATGTTTACATTTCTTCTTAGTGCATGAATTAAGTGGTTTCCTCCAATAGATAGAGCGTCACCATCTCCCGATACTACCCAAACTGACAGATCCGGATTAGATGCACTTACTCCAGTAGCTACTGCAGGAGCACGACCATGGATAGAATGTAAACCGTATGTGTTCATGTAGTAAGGAAATCTTGCTGCACAACCAATACCAGATACAAACACAATATTTTCTTTTCTGATACCTAATTCAGTCATAAAGTTTTGTACAGAAGCAAGAATTGTGTAATCACCACACCCAGGACACCACTTAACCTCTTGGTCGCTAGCAAAGTCAGTTCTTTTATACGAAAGTGGAATTTTACTCATCAGTCTTTACTTCCTCTTTTTCTGAAGCCTCTACCTCATCAGCTTGGTTTTCGTTGTCTGCAAGAAGCTCTTTCTTCTCTGCAACATTTTCATCCACTTTTTCAATAATTCTCTCAGTTACTCTTTCAGTAACCCTCTCAGTAACTCTTTCAACAACAGAGTCTTGAGCTTCTCCTATAACTTCTTCTTTATCTTCTGTTGATGTTTCATCTGCAACAGGTTCTTCAATAGCAGGTTTATTACCGCTCATCTCTTCAAGAACTTGCTCAACCGGGATTCCTAAAGCTTTGGCCCTTGCTTCTGCAGATCTTAATATTAAGTGTTCAGGGATTCCGACTTCTTCTACAACAGGTTCATCTTCTTCAACAACCTCATCTACAACAGGTTCCTCTTCAGCAACAACTTCTTCAACAAC
>AACY020295538.1_pt1 | contig 24532 bp, 16 predicted proteins | sample 267378 | NCBI WGS metagenome assembly AACY02 (sample SAMN02954345, study PRJNA13694) | marine metagenome | biome: aquatic; feature: ocean; material: water; isolation source: isolated as part of a large dataset composed predominantly from surface... | reverse complement strand
CGTCGCCCCGCGGCGGGGCGGCGCGACGGCCGAAATCGGGAACGTCGACGTCCTGTCCGGCCTCGAGGATGCCGCGCCGGATGGCGCGCGTCCGCGTGAAGTAGTCGAACAGCAGCTCCCCGTCCCCGGTCCGGATCGCGCGCTGGAGGGCGAACAGCTCCTCGGTGAAGCGGCCGAGGATCTCGAGCGTCGCCTCGCGGTTCGTCAGGAACACGTCGCGCCACATGGTCGGATCCGAGGCCGCGATGCGCGTGAAGTCGCGGAAGCCGGCGGCGGAGTACTTGATCACCTCGGCTTCGGCGACGCGGCTCATGTCGTCGGCGACGCCGACCATCGTGTAGGCGATCAGATGGGGCGCGTGGCTGGTGACGGCGAGCACCAGGTCGTGATGCTCCGGCGTCATCTCGTCGACGCGCGCGCCGGACCTCTCCCACAGCTCGCGGACCTTCTCGACGGCGCGGCGCGGCGCGCCCGGCGGCGGCGTCAGGATGCACCAGCGCCCGTCGAAGAGCTCCGCGAAGCCGGATTCGGGGCCGGAATGTTCTGTGCCCGCGATGGGGTGCGCCGGCACGAAGGCGGCGCCCTCCGGCAGATGCGGCGCGACCTCGGCGATCACCGACGCCTTCACCGAGCCGACGTCCGAGACGACCGCGCCGGGCGCGAGCGCAGGCGCGATCGCGCGCGCGACCGCCCCCATCGCGCCGACGGGCGTGCAGAGCACGACGAGGTCCGCGCCCCGCGCGGCCGCCGCGGCCTCCGCCTCCACGCGGTCGAGGAAGCCGACCCGCTCGGCCGCGGCGCGCGTCTCGGGCGAGCGGGCGTGCCCCACGATCTCGCGCGCGATCCCGTCGCGCCGCATGGCCCAGGCGAGCGAGGAGCCGATCAGGCCGAGGCCGATCAGCGCGACCCGGTCGAAGAGCGGCTCGCGCGCTGCGGCGGCCTCGCTCATGCGCGCTCCCGCCGGAACGCCGCGACGGCGGCGGCGACGGCTTCGCAGGCCTCGCCGGTTCCGACGCTGATGCGCAGATGCGCGGGCAGGCCGTAGCCCTCCATCCGCCGCGCGATCAGGCCCCGCGCCTTCAGGAAGGCGTCCGCCTCCGCCGCCGACGCCGGACCCTCCGCGCCGAACTCGGCGAGCACGAAATTGCCGTGGCTTCGGGTGCAGGGGGCGCCCGCCTCCGCGAGCCGCGCGGCGAGCCAGTCCCGCCACCGCGCGTTCTTCGCAGCGCTCTCGGCCGCCCAGTCGCGGTCCGCCGCCGCCGCGGCTCCGGCGGCGATCGCGGGCGCGTTCACGTTGAACGGTCCGCGCACGCGGTTGAGCACGTCGACGACCGGCTCCGGCCCGTAGAGCCAGCCGATCCGCAGCGCCGCGAGCCCGTGGATCTTCGAGAAGGTCCGCAGCATCGCGACGTTCCCGCGCGAGGCGACGAGCCCGGCGCCGGGGTCGTAATCCTCGGCGTCGACATATTCGGCGTAGGCCGCGTCGAGCACGAGCAGGACCCCGGGGGGCAGCCCGTCGGCGAGGCGCTCGACCTCGGCGGCCGGCAGCAGCGTGCCGGTCGGGTTGTTCGGGTTGGCGAGGAAAACGAGCCGCGTCCGCTCGGTGCAGGCGGCGAGCAGCGCGTCGACGTCGGCCGTCAAATCCCGCTCCTCGGCGGCGACCGGCGTCGCGCCGGCGGCGCGCGCGGAGATCGCGTACATCAGGAAGCCGTGGCGCGCGTGCAGCACCTCGTCGCCCGGACCGGCGTAGGCCTGGCAGAGCAGCGAGATCAGCTCGTCGGACCCGGCGCCGCAGACGATGCGGTCGGCCTCGAGCCCCTCGGCCTCGGCGATCGCCTCGCGCAGCGCCGTCGCGCCGCCGTCGGGGTAGTCGGCGAGGCGGTCGGCGCAGGCGCGGAACGCCTCGACGGCGCGCGGGCTCGGACCGTAGGGGTTTTCGTTGGCGGAGAGCTTGAAGACGCGGTTCGCGCCCTCGGCCTTGCTCTCGCCGCCCTTGTAGGGCGCGATGTCGAGCACGCCCGGCCGGGGCGTGAGGGTCGCCGGAGCGGCGGCCGCGTCCTGAGCGGTCATGGCGGACCTCGCCTAACAGGGGCGCGCCGGCTCTCCCGGCGCGGCCGCTTCTCTAGCGCGCCGCGGCGACCGACGCCAGCGCGGGCGCGGCGTCACGAAACCGACACGGAACCGCAACGCCCCCTTCGCGCAGCGCCGTTAATCGACGCGCCGCCGCCGTCCGCAACCGGGAGGAGACCCCGCCATGCCGACCCGTTTCGCCGCCGCTTTCGCGCTCGCCGCCGGGGCCGCCGCGGCCGTCGAGGACGCGCCGCGCTTCGAGGCCGTGCTCGCCGGCCACGCCGCGCTGCCCGCGCGCACGCTGATCCCCGCGCCCGAAGATGCGCCCCGAGCGCTCCAGACCTCCGGCAAGTTCACGGGCGCGGACAATCGCCGCTCCGACGCCGAGCCGACCGACGGCGCGCAGGCGCCTTTCGCGGGCCAGCCGGTGCAGGGCTTCTCCGGCATCCGCGCCATGGGCGACGGCCGCTATATGGTGCTGACCGACAACGGCTTCGGCTCGATGGCGAACTCGCCCGACGCGATGCTGTTCTTCCACGTCGTCCGCCCAGACTGGGAGACCGGCGCGGTCGCGGTCGAGCGCACCACCTTCTTCTCCGACCCCGATCATGTGGTGCCCTTTCCGATCACGATGGAGGGGACCGGCGCCCGCTACCTGACCGGCGCGGATTTCGACGTCGAGGGGTTCCAATTGGTGGGCGGGGACATCGTCGTCGGCGACGAGTTCGGGCCTTACGTGTTCGTGGCGGACGCCGAGACCGGCGCGCTCTCCGAGTTCCACGAGACCATGGTGGACGGCGCCGTGGTGAAGTCGCCCGACCATTTCTCCCTCGCGCTTCCCAACCCCGACGGCGAACTGCCGGAGATGCAGGCGCGCCGCTCCCGCGGCTACGAGGGCTTCGCGCTCAGCGTCGACAGCGCGACCCTCTATCCGCTGCTCGAAGGCCCGCTCTGGAACGCCGAGACGGGGGACTACGAGCGCGTCGACGGCGTCGAGGCGCTGCGGCTGCTGGAGATGGACGCCGAAACCCGCGCCTGGACAGGCCGTCACTGGATGTATCGGCTCGCGCAGGACGGCAACGCGATCGGCGACTTCAACATGATCGACGAGACCCGGGGCCTCGTGATCGAACGCGACTGGGGCCAGGGCCATCCCGAGCGGCGCTGCATGGAGGACATGGGGCGGGTCGAGACCGACGGCTGCTTCGAGCGCCCGGCGGCGTTCAAGCGCGTCTACATGATCGACATGGCCGGCGTCGCGCCGGGCGAGCCGGTGCGCAAGGTCGGCTACATCGACCTGATGGACATCGCCGACCCGGACGGAGTCGCCCGCCTCGGCCCCCGCGCCGACGGCCGCTTCGCCTTCCCCTTCGTCACCATCGAGAACGTCGACCGGGTGGACGCGACGCGCATCATCGTGGCCAATGACAACAACTTCCCGTTCTCGAAGGGCCGCGACCCCGACGAGATCGACAACAACGAGTTCATCCTGCTCGACGTCACCGACTTCCTGAACGCCCGCGCCGAGTGATCGGCCAATCCCTCCGTCTGACCAGCGCTGAAGGACCCTCGCCATGAGCCAGCCCCCCGTGATCGGCGCCGCCCTCACCGTCGAGACGCTCGAACGCCTGCGCAACTGGGCCTTCGAGAAGGATCGCGACCTCGAACTGCAGGACTTTCACGACGCCGCCGTCCTCAACGGCGACTGGCGTCCGCTCGCGGAGCGCTATCGGGCCCTGCTGGACGGCCATCGCGGCCGCGTCGGCGTGCACGGCCCGTTCTGGGGCTTCACCATCGACACGCAGGACCCGGACGTCGCCGCGGTGGTGGCGAAGCGGCTCGACCAGGGGCTCGACGTCTGCGCCGCCGTCGGCGCGAACCAGATGGTGATCCACAGCCCCTTCACGACATGGGACAGCCAGAACCTCGACGACGGCGCCGGGCGACGGGAGGCCATGATCGAGCGCGTCAGCGGGATCGTCGGCCCGGCCGTCGCCCGCGCCGAGGATCAGGGCGTGACCCTGGTGATCGAGAACATCGAGGACCGGGACCCCGCCGAGCGCCGCCGTCTCGCGGAGGCCTTCGCGAGCCCCGCGGTGCGGCTCTCGATCGACACCGGGCACGCGCATTACGCCCATTGCTCGACCGGCGCGCCCCCGGTGGACTATTTCGTGCGCGACGCGGGAGACCTGCTCCACCACGTCCATCTGCAGGACGCCGACGGCTGGGCGGACCGGCACTGGGCGATCGGCGACGGCACGATCCGCTGGGCCGCGGTGTTCCGGGCGCTGGCGGAGCTCGGATCGAACCCGCGCCTCTTGCTGGAGCTCAAGGACCACAGCCGCATCGTGGACAGCGCCGAGCGCCTGGAGGCGATGGGCCTCGCCGCCTGAGCCGCGCGGCTCAGCCTTCGGGAGCGGGGCCGCCGGGATCGGATCGGGCGAGGCCGCCGACGCCGGGGCGGATCTCGTCGATGATCTCGCGCGCGATCGGCATCGCCTCGTCCCGGGTCATTCCAGGCTCGAGACGGTCGTCGTAGAGGACGCGCAGGATGTATTCGTCGTGCTCGGTCAGCAGCGCGAATTCCCCGTCGTCGTTGAAGATCGAGGGCCGCGCCTCGGAGAAATCGTTGCCGGGCCCGAGCACCTGCGCGAACTCCTCATGGGCGCAGGAGCGGCGCAGCAGCCCCGAAGTCTCCGCCTTTATGAGGATCAGCCCCTGCACGATGGCGGGGTCCCGCGTCGCCGAGCCGACCGTGGCGGCGCAGGGGATGGTGTAGTCGTCGGTGCGCAGCCGGTAGACGAGGCCGTCGCTGGCGTTTCCGCCGGCCGCCTGCTCGAGGAAGTCGGCCGCCTGCCGGCGGGCGGTGCGGCTCAGAATCAGGATCAGGAGGTTGTCCTCCTCCCGCGGCGCGGCCTCGCGGATGTCGAGCCCCGTCACGTTGGCGAGGCGGCGCGCGAGGGCGGCGTAGGTCTGCCGGTCCGCCTCCGTCACCGCGTCGCCGACGATCTGGTAGCGGATCGGCTTGCGCCACTTCGTGAGCGCGGTCTCCCGCTCCTCCGGCACCAGCGCCCCTTCGCGCAGGGTGAACTCCGAGTAGAACACGATCCGCTCGAAGTTCCGCGCCAGGTCCTCGTTGGTGTAGGGCGCATCCGGGGGCGCGCGCTCGGCGCGCATGGCGCCGAGGGCCCGGGCGTATTCGGTGAGTTCGGCGTAGGCGCGCGTCGCCCTGTCCTCGACGGCGCAGCCGCCGAGGACGAGCGCGGCGAGCGCCGCGGCGGCTGCGCGTCGAAGGGCGATCAGGCGGCTCCCTCGGCGGGCGCGTCGGTCTCCGCGGGGGCCGGCGCCCCCATCGCGCGCGCCTTCGCGGCGGCGAGCGTCTCCTTCAGCTCGCTCTCCATCTTCACGAGCTCGCCCTCGGCGGCGGCGCGGCGCTTCTTGCCTTCGTCTGCGATCTGGAGGCTCTCGTTGATGGTGGCGATCAGGCGGTCGTTGGCCTCCTTCACCGCCTCGATGTCGAAGACCCCGCGCTCCATCTCCTCGCGCACCTCGCGGTTGGCCTGCTGGAGGGTCTCCGCGTTCTTCCGCAACAACTCGTTGGTGAGGTCGGTCGCCCCTTTCACCGCCCCCGCCGCGTCGCGCGAGCGGGCGATGGTGACGGCCTGCGCCAGCTGCGTCTCCCAGAGCGGCACGGTGTTGACGAGCGTCGACTTGATCTTGCCGACCAGCGCCTTGTCGTTCTCCTGCACCAGCCGGATCGAGGGGAGCGACTGCATGGTGACCTGGCGGGTCAGCTTCATGTCGTGCACCCGGCGCTCGAGGTCGTCGCGCGCGGCGCGGAGGTCGCGCAGCTGCTGGGCCATGAGCACCGCCTCGCCCTCGGGCGCGTTCTCGACCTCGGCCTCGCGCTCCGGGATGGTCTCGGCGTCGAGCGCCTTCAGCTTCGCCTCGCCCGCCGCGATGTAGAGGCCGAGCTCGTCGTAGAAGGCGAGCGTCTTCTCGTAGAGCTTGTCGAGGAACTTGATGTCCTTGAGCAGGACCGTCTCATGCGTCAGCAGATCGTCCGAGATGCGGTCGATCGAGACGCGCACCTCCTCGTACTCCGCGATGAACTTGGCCACGGGCTTGGCCTTGCCCATCAGCCGCTCCCACCAGCTGAGCTCGCGGTTGGGGTTCAGCTCGGCGACGTCGAAGCCCTTGATGGTCGCGACCATGCCCGCGAGCGCGTCGCCGGCGGGCCCGGTGTCCTTGCTGCGGACGCCGGCCAGCATCTCGTTCGAGATGGCGGTCAGCTCCTCCTGCGCAGTGGACCCGAAGGTCACGATGGTCTGCGTGTTGGCGAGGTCGATCTCGGCCATCCGCGCCTCGATCGCGGCGCGATCCTCGCCCTCGGCGGCGTCGAGCGGCGCGATCTCGGCCTTCGGTTCGGGCAGCGCGCGCGCGGCGACGGCGTCCGCCTCCGCAAGCTCGGTTTCGGCGCGGAGACGCGTGTCCTCTGACGGCATGGTTCGGGCTCCCTGTCAGCGGCGTCTCAGACGCCTTCCATTTTCAGTCGGTCGCGCAGCACCTCGATCTCGACGTCGAGGGCGGTGCGTTCGTCGGCGGTGAGCGCCTTCCGGCTGCGCGCCACATGACCTTCCAGGTCGTCCAGCAGCGCGAGATAGGCCGCGCGCGCCTCCTCGTCCCGTCCGCGCTCGACGGTCTGGGCGTATTTCACCGCGGCGTCGCGGGCGCCGACGAGATAGACGCTGAGCAGGCGCCGCGCGCGGCGCACGTCGGTCGGATCGCGGGCGACCTCGTCGAGCAGCGCCTCCGCCTCGCCGGCGAGACGCCCGACGCGGGCGCGCAACTCGGGGTCGCGCAGCGGATCGACCGCGGCGCGCATCTCGGCGATCAGGCGGCGGCCGTTCTCGATCTTCGCGACCGCGTCGTCGAGCGCCTCGCCCTCGAGCCCCGCGATCCCCTTGGCGCGCAACGGGTCGGGGCCGAAGGTCAGGACGTGCAGCAGCGCCGCCGCCGACCCGAACACCACCGCGGAGGCGACGCCGCCGATCCAGCCGTTCAGCGCGGCGAGCCCGACGCCGGCGCCGGTGAGCGCGGCGGCGAACAGCTTCCTGGGGAAGGCCGGGGGCTTCGCGACCGCATGGGCCTCGTAGGACCGCGCCGCCGCCACGCCCTGGCGGGTGAACTCCGCGCCGACCAGCAGCAGCGCGTAGGCCCCGGCGAGCGCGACGAAGCCCGAGGCGTGCAGCCAGATCACGCTGAAGAGCGCCGCGAAGGCGAGCGGCGTCGGCGCGAGATAGAGCCCGAGCGCGCGGAAGGAGAACAGCCGGCGCGGGGCCGCGGCGAGGCCGCGCGGCGACGGCCCGCCCGGCGCGCCCCCCGGCGAATGTGCGCCGCCGTACCGGCGCGCCCCGCTCACCGGTCGGCCTCGAGCGCTGCGGGCGGCCAGAACGGTCCCAGCCCGGCCGTCCCCATGGCCGAGCAGGAGGTGAGGAAGATCAGCGCGACCAGCGCCAGATACGCCAGCCCGCGCAGGAAAGGTCCGCCCATCGCGCTCCGCCCCGTCGCTTCGCATGCGCAAGATAGGCGAGACCGCGGCGGCGCGCCATGCGGCCCGTCGCGTGGCGCCTGCGGCGGCGCGCGCTAAGCTCCCACGCGACACAATCGGGAGACGCCCCCATGCTTCGGCCCTTCGCCGCCCTGTTCGCGCTCGCCCTCGCGCTTTCGGCCATCGCCGGGCGCTCCGCGCCGGAGACGCCAGAAACCGCCGCCTCCGCGCATCCGCTCGCCGGCGAGATCGTGGCGGTCGCCGACGGCGCGCGGCTCGGCGGCCCGGCGGCGCTCGCCGACGCGCTGCGCGACGCCGACGTCGTGCTGATCGGCGAGACGCACGACAACGCCGAGCACCACGCGGCGCAGGCGTGGCTGACCGAGACGCTCGCTCCCGCGGGCCTCGCCTTCGAGATGATCCCGCCGCGGATGGAGGACGCGCTGGCGGGTCTCCGGGCCGAGGGCGCGCCCGCGGCGTTGCTGGAGCACGCGCTCCAGTGGGAGAGCCGCGGATGGCCCGATTTCGGGATGTACGCGCCCATCTTCGCCGCGGCGCCCGAGGCGACGGTGACGGGCGCGGAGATCGGCATGGAGACGCTGACCCGCGCGATGCGCGGCGACGTGGCCGGCGCCGCGGACGACGCGCTCGGCGGCGCCGCGCCGCTCTACCGGCTCGGCGATCCGGTCGCGCCCGAGATCGCCGAGGCGATGGCGCGGGAGATGGTGGCCGCCCATTGCGACGCGATCCCGATGGAGGTCGCGCAGGGCATGATCGGCGCCCAGCGCCTGCGGGACGCCGCCCTCGCCGACGCGGCGCTGCGGGCGCGGGCCTATGGCGACGGCGGCCAGGTCGTGATCATCACCGGCAACGGCCATGCGCGGCGAGACCGCGGCGCGCCGGCCTATCTCGCCGCCGCGCGGCCGGCGCTTTCGGTTGTCTCCGTCGGGCTCATCGAGGTGCGCGAGGGCGCGGAGGACTGGCGCGCCTACGCCGAGGAGGAGGGCGCGGGGCCCCTCTTCGACTACCTCTGGTTCACCGCACGCGCCGAGCGCGAGGACCCCTGCGAACGGTTCCTGCGCGAGCATGGGTCGCCGGAGGCGGGCGAGCGCGGCTGAGCCCCCTCCCCCGCTTGCGAGGGTCGGCCCCCGTCGCTATGCGGTGGCCGACCGTCGAGAGGGAGCGCGGAGATGGGCGAGCTGAACCGGCTGACGATCGCGGAGGCGCGCGACGGCCTGCGCCGGGGCGACTTCACCGCGCGCGAGATCGCCGAGGACTGCCTCGCCGCGATCGACGCCGCCGACGCGCTGAACGCCGTTGTGACGAAGACCCCCGAGAAGGCGCTCGCCATGGCCGACGCCGCCGACGCGCGGCTGCGCGCGGGCGACGCCCCGGCGATGTGCGGCGTGCCGGTCGGCGTGAAGGACCTGTTCTGCACGCAGGACGTGCGCTCGCAGGCGGCCTCCGAGATCCTCGAGGACTTCTCGCCCCGCTACGAGAGCACCGTCACCGCGCAGCTCTGGGACGCCGGCGCCGTGATGCTCGGCAAGCTGAACATGGACGAGTTCGCGATGGGCTCGTCCAACGAGACCTCCTGCTACGGCCCGGTCGCCTCGCCCTGGCGGCGCGCGGGCGACAACCGGCCGCTCACGCCCGGCGGCTCCTCGGGCGGCTCGGCGGCCGCGGTCAGCGCCGATCTCTGCCTCTGCGCCACGGGCACCGACACCGGCGGCTCGATCCGCCAGCCCGCCGCCTTCACCGGGATCGTCGGCCTGAAACCGACCTACGGCCGCTGCTCGCGCTGGGGGATCGTCGCCTTCGCCTCCTCGCTCGACCAGGCGGGGCCGATGACCAAGACGGTCCGCGACGCGGCCATCATGCTGGGCGCGATGTGCGGCGAGGACCCGAAGGACAGCACCTCCGCCGCCGTCGACGTCCCCGACTTCGAGGCGGCGCTTTCGGGCGACATGCGCGGCAAGCGCATCGGCGTGCCACGGGAATACCGCATGGAGGGCATGCCCGACGCGATCGAGTCGCTCTGGGCGAAGGGCCGGGATATGCTGGCCGACGCGGGCGCCGAGATCGTCGACATCTCCCTGCCCCACACGAAATACGCCCTGCCGGCCTACTACATCATCGCGCCCGCCGAGGCGTCCTCCAACCTCGCCCGCTACGACGGGGTGCGCTACGGCAAGCGGACGCCGCTGGCGCATGGCGACGGCGTGGTCGACCTCTACGAGAAGACCCGCGCCGAGGGATTCGGCGAGGAGGTCCGCCGACGCGTGATGATCGGGGCCTACGTCCTCTCCGCCGGCTATTACGACGCCTACTACCTGCGCGCCCAGAAGGTCCGCACGCTCATCAAGCGCGATTTCGAGGCGGCGTTCGACGCGGGCGTGGACGCCATCCTGACGCCGGCGACGCCCTCCGCGGCGTTCGCGCTCGGGGAGGTCGGCGGCGACGATCCGGTCAAGATGTATCTGAACGACGTGTTCACCGTGACGGTCAATCTCGCGGGCCTGCCGGCCGTCTCCGTGCCGGCCGGGCTCGACGCCGAGGGCCTGCCGCTCGGGCTTCAGCTGATCGGCAAGCCCTGGGGCGAGGACGGGCTGCTGGACGCGGCCTTCGCGCTGGAGCGCGCGGCGGGCTTCGCGGCCCGGCCCGAGCGCTGGTGGTGAGGCGGCCGCCCCGCCGTCGCCCCGCGGCGCTGGACGCCCCGGCGGGGCCCCGTTAAGCACGCGGGCATGGCGCGGCGCGAGGACAGCGACGACGACAAGACGCGCCGGGACCGGCTCGCCGAGCGCCTTCGCGAGAACCTGCGCCGGCGCAAGGCGCGCGCCCGCGCCGCCGACGCGGCGCCATCCGAGCGCCCCGAAGCCGCCCCGGAGCGGCCTCGGGAGAGCGATTGACGGGGTCCGATCCCCGGCGGGAGACCTGGAATGGACCGGATCGCGGTGCGCGGCGGCGCGGAGCTCTCGGGCGAGATCGCCATAGGCGGCGCCAAGAACGCCTGCCTCGCCCTCATGCCCGCGGCGCTCCTGACCGACGAGCCGCTGACGCTGACGAACGCGCCGCGGCTCGCCGACATCGCCACCATGCGCGCGCTGCTCGAAAGCCTCGGCTGCGAAATCGCGGCGCTGCAGGAGGGGCGCGCGCTGGCCATCGGCGCGACGCGGATCGCGAGCCGGCGCGCGCATTACGACATCGTCCGCAAGATGCGCGCCTCGATCCTGGTGCTCGGCCCGCTGCTGGCGCGGGAGGGCGCGGCGGAGGTGTCGCTGCCCGGCGGCTGCGCGATCGGGGCGCGACCGGTCGATCTGCACCTCGCGGCCTTCGAGGCGATGGGGGCCGAGATCGAGCTGCGCGACGGCTACGTCCACGCCGCCGCGCCGGGCGGGTTGCGGGGCGCGGAGATCGCGTTCCGGCAGGTCTCGGTCGGCGCCACCGAGAACGCCATGATGGCCGCGACCCTCGCGAAGGGGCGCACGGTGCTGCGAAACGCGGCGCGCGAGCCCGAGATCGTGGATCTCGCCCGCTGCCTGACGGCGATGGGCGCCCGGATCGAGGGCGCGGGCGCGGCGGAGATCGAGATCGAGGGCGTGGACCGGCTGCGCGGCGCCACCCACCGGGTGATCCCGGACCGCATCGAACTCGGCACCTACATGCTGGCCCCGGCGGTCGCCGGCGGCGAGGTGACCTTCTCGGGCGCCGACCGGGGCCTCGTCGCCAGACTGATCGACCATCTGGAGGCGGCGGACGTCGAGGTCGCCGACGTCGCGGGCGGCCTCCGCGTGCGGCGCCGCGGGGGCGTTGTGCGGCCGATGCGCGTCGTCACCGAGCCCTATCCGGGCTTCCCAACCGACCTGCAGGCGCAGCTCATGGCGCTGCTGACCCAGGCCGACGGCGAGAGCGTGATCGAGGAGCGCATCTTCGAGAACCGCTTCATGCATGTGCCCGAGCTGATCCGCATGGGCGCCGACATCGCGATCTCGGGCGGCGAGGCGCGCGTGCGCGGCCCGGGGAGGCTTCAGGGCGCGCCGGTGATGGCGTCGGACCTGCGCGCCTCGGCCGGGCTGATCCTCGCGGGGCTTGCGGCGGAGGGCGAGACCGTGGTCAACCGCGTCTATCATCTCGACCGCGGATACGAGCGCATGGAGCGGAAACTCGCCGCCGTCGGCGCGCGGATCGAGCGGATCACGGATCAGGACTGAGCCATGGACGCCCGTTTCGAGGACGCCGCCGACCAGCCGCTGCGCCTGACCGCCGAGACCGACGAAGACCTCAAGGTGATCGCGGCGCTCTGCCAGGACGCCGTCGGCAAGGTCGGCGACGGCGTCTACATGCCGAAGAAGCGGCGCTTCGTCCTGCAGATGAACCGCTTCCGCTGGGAGGACAAGGACGCCGCGGAGAAGGCCCGCCGGCCCTATGAGCGGGTCCGCTCGGCGCTGACGCTCGACGGCGTCGCGGCCGTCCGCGCGAAAGGGGTGGACCCGTTCGACCGCGAGGCGGTCTGGTCGCTGCTTGATCTGAGCTTCGACCCGGAGGAGGACGGCGCCGGGATCGTGCGGCTGGTCTTCGCCGGCGGCGCGGAGATGGCCGTGGCCGTCGAGGCGATCGACGCCAGTCTCGTCGACCTCACCCGGCCCTGGGAGGCGCGGGGCGCGCCGAACCACGGGGACGGCTGAGCCGCGCGCGAGCGCTTCAGGTCACGACGTCCGGCGCCGACCGCCCGAGCCGGGCCTTCAGCCCCGAGATCGCATCGGCCGCATCGGCCACGACCGCGAGCGACTCCTGCGCGTCGGCGCCGTGCTTCGCGGGATCGGGCTCGTAGCGCTCGAGATACAGCCGCAGCGTCGCCCCCGCCGTGCCGGTTCCCGAGAGCCGGAACACGGCCCGCGCGCCTTCCTCGAAGAAGATCCGCACGCCCTGCTTCTCCGCCGCGTCGCCGTTGACCGGATCGACATAGGCGAAGTCGTCCGCGGCCGAGACCGTCAGCCCGCCCACGGTCGTCCCCGGCAGGGCGCCGAGCTTCGCGCGGAGGTCGTCCATGAGCCCGGCCGCCGCGGCGGCGTCGACTTCCTCGTAGTCGTGGCGGGAGTAGAAGTCGCGGCCGTACTCGGCCCAGTGCGCCTCGAGGATCTCGCGCACCGACATCCGCTTCGCCGCGATCACGTTCAGCCAGAACAGCACGGCCCAGAGCCCGTCCTTCTCGCGCACATGGTTCGAGCCGGTGCCGAAGCTCTCCTCGCCGCAGAGCGTGGCCCGCCCGGCGTCGAGCAGCGAGCCGAAGAACTTCCAGCCGGTCGGCGTCTCGAACGCCTCGACGCCGAGCTTCTCGGCCACCCGGTCGGCGGCGCGGCTGGTCGGCATCGAGCGCGCCACCCCCGCGATCCCGCCGGCGTAGCCCGGCGCGCAGGTCGCGTTCGCCGCCAGCACTGCGAGGCTGTCGGAGGGCGAGACGTAGGCGCCGCGCCCGAGCACCATGTTGCGGTCGCCGTCGCCGTCGGAGGCCGCGCCGAAATCGGGGCCGCCCTCCGACATCACGAGGTCGTAGAGCTCCTTGGCGTAGACCGGGTTCGGGTCGGGATGGCCGCCGCCGAAGTCGGGCGAGGGCGTCGCGTTCACGACCGAGCCCGCCGGGGCCCCGAGTTCCGCGAAGATCGCCTCGGCGTAAGGCCCGGTGATCGCGTGCATCGCGTCGAAGCGCATGGTGAAGCCGGAGGCGAACAGGGCGCGGATGGCGTCGAAGTCGAAGAGGGAGCGCATCAGCGCGGCGTAGGTCTCGACCGGGTCGATCACCTCGACCGCCATGCCGCCCAGGCGCGCCTCGCCCACGGCCGACAGGTCGAGGTCGGGCGCGTCGAGCGTGCGGTACTCGGTCAGCGCGTCGGCGCGGGCGTGGATCGCCGCGGTCACGCGCTCGGGCGCCGGGCCGCCGTTCGGCATGTTGAACTTCACGCCGAAATCGCCGTCCGGCCCGCCCGGGTTGTGGCTCGCCGAGAGGATGATCCCGCCATCCGTCTCCCGCGCGCGGATCACGGCGGAGGCCGCGGGCGTCGAAAGCAGCCCCGCCCGTCCGACGAGCACGCGCGCCGCGCCGTTGGCCGCGGCCATGCGCAGGATCGTCTGGCAGGCCGCCTCGCAGAAGAACCGCCCGTCGCCGCCGAGCACGAGCGTCCTGCCCTCGACGCCCCCGGTCCCCTCGAAGATCGCCTGGACGAAGTTCTCCAGATAGCCGGGCGCCATGAAGACCTTCGTCTTCTTCCGCAGGCCGGAGGTGCCCGGCTTCTGGCCCTCGATCGGCGTGGTGGCGACGGTTCTCGGCGACATGCGCGCGCTCCCCCTGGGTCTCTCGGCGCGCATCAGCGCGGCGATTCGCTCGAGCGCAGGATGGTCCGCGAAGGCCTCGACCGGAACCGGCAGGCGGCGGCGCCAGTTCGGATGCTCGTCGAGCGTGCCCGGCAGGTTCGGCTGCTCGACCATGCCGAAGGCGTCCTCCAGCGACACGGCGGCGATCTCCGAGGCGCCGGCGGCGATCATCCGATGGATCGAGTCCGCGATGTCGTCCGGGGTCTCGTGCGGCAGGCCCTCCGCCCGGATGCGCCGGAGCGCGCCGGCGACGTCGCCCTCGCGCTCGGCGCGGTGCGCATCGGCGCGTCCGGCGTCGAAATGGCCCGCGCGCTCGCGCCAGTCGACGTCGCGCGCGGCGAGCCATCCGCGGATCGTGGGCAGGTCGTGCGTGCCGAAGGAGCCCAGCGTCTCGGCCCGCCAGCGCCGCGGCGGGTCGCCCTCGAACTGGAACACCGAGCAGCCGTAGAGGCCGCTCTCGGCGAGCTTGCGGCGGATGCCGTCGGGCACGGTGCCGAGGTCTTCGCCCACCACGGCCGCCCCGGCGCGGCAGGCCTCCAGCCGCACGATCGCGAGCAGCACGTCGAGCGGGAAGGAGACGTAGCCGCCCGGCGTCTCGCCGTCCTCGGGCGCCCAGAAGGCGCGCTGGAGGCCAAGCACATGGTCGATCCGCACGAGACCCGCGTGCTGGAGCGCGGCGCGCAGCGTCAGCCGGAACGGGTCGTAGGCGCGCCGGCGCAGCCCCTCCGGCGAGAACGGCGCGAGCGCCCAGGATTGCCCGTTCGGCGCCAGCGGGTCCGGCGGCGCGCCGAGCGAGACGCCCTGCGCGAAGCTCTCGGGGTGCGCCCAGACGTCCGCACCGCCCGGCCGAACGCCGACGGCGAGGTCGAGATAGAGCCCGAACCGCATCCCCGCCGCCCGCGCGCGGGCCTGCGCCTCGGAGAGCTGGGTCTCCGCGAGCCACTGCAGCCAGAGATGGTGCTCCACATCGGCCGGGTTCGCGCGGGCGAAGGCGGCGACGTCGGGCGAATCGGGCCTGCGGAAGGGCTCCGGCCACAGCCGCCAGTCGTCGCCGAAGCGCAGCGACAACGCTTCGAACAGCGCGAAGGAATCGAGCGCGGCGCCCGGCCCGCCGCGCCACGCGGCGAAGGCGCGGCGGTCCGGGCGCTCGGCCGGCGCGGCGGCGAAATCCTCGAACAGCGCCCGAAGGACGGGCGAGGCCGCCGCCGCGCGCGCGGCGTATTGCGCGAATGGTCCGTCCCGCGCGGCTGCGACCGCCGCGCCCGCCTCCTCCATCAGTCGCCGCGCCTCGGCGCAGTCACGGAAGTTCGGCGCATCGCGGGGCGCGACATGGCCCTGCGCCAGCGCGATCCGGCTGGAGGGCGAATACGGGCTGTAGCCCTCGTGGGCGATCCCGCGGGCGTGGATCGGGTTGATCCCGAGGAAGTCGCAGCCCGTCGGCGCGAGGCGTTCGGCGGCGAGGGCGAGGTCGCGGAAGTCGCCGAGGCCGAGGCTCGTCTCCGACTGCAGCCCGTAGAGCGGCCCGGTCGCCCCCCAGACCTTCGGCGCGCCGGCGATCTCCGCCGCCGAGGGCGCGCGCGCCGGCGCGGCGATCACGAGGCAGCTCTCGCCCTCCGCCACCAGCCGATGCACGCCGTCCGTCGCCGTGAAGCGCACCGCGTCCGCGGCGCGGCCCTCCTCGACGCCGCCGTCCTCGCGCTCCAGCCGCCACGAGACCGGCCGCGCTACGGGCAGCGCGACCGCCGCGCCGGAGCGGGCGACCGTCTCGCGCGGCAGCAGCCTCGCCGCCGCCTCCCGCTCGCGCGCGCGGAGCGCCTCGGCGGCGCCAGCCTCGTCGGACGGCAGCCCCATGGCCGCGAGCAGCGCGCGCTTGGTCTCCGGCGCCGTGGCGACGTCCCGGCCCTGCTGGTCCTTCCAGCCCTCGGCGACGCCGACCGCGGCGGCGAGGCGTTCGACGGCCCCGCTCACGGCGCGGTCTCCAGATGGAACGCCACGACCGACTCGCCCTCGACCCGCGCGCGCGCGTCGAGGCAGACGCGCGGCGCGGCGTCGGGCTCCGCGGCGTCGATCGCGCGGACCCAGACCTGCCCGCCCGGCGCGGCCGGCAGGCGCACCGGCGCGGCGTCGCGGGCGGCGTTGATCGCGATGAAGACCGAGTCGCTCGTGCTCTCCCAGGGTCCCGCCTCGGCCGAGCCGCGGAGCAGGAGGCCGAGCCGGCCGAGCTTCGGATCGGCCCAGCCCACCGCCTCGCCCTCGAAACTGCGCCACGCGACGTCCGGCTTGCCGTCCTCGAGACGCGTGCGCGCGTGCAGGAAACCGGGCTGGCGCAGCACGGAATGCGCCCGGCGATAGGCCGTCAGCCGACGCGTGAAGCGCAGCAGCGCCTCGTCCGCGGCGGTCCAGTCGATCCAGCCGATCTCGTTGTCCTGGCAGTAGGCGTTGTTGTTGCCCTTCTGGCTCGATCCGATCTCGTCGCCCGCGAGCAGCATGGGGACTCCCTGGCTGAGGAACAGCGTCGCCAGCAGGCAACGCCGACGGCGGGCCCTTCGCTCCAGGATCGCCGGATCCTCCGTCGGCCCCTCGGCGCCCATGTTGTCGGAGCGGTTGTCGTCGGAGCCGTCGCGGTTGTCCTCGCCGTTGGCCTCGTTGTGCTTGCCCGCGTAGGCGGTCAGATCCGCGAGCGTGAAGCCGTCGTGGCAGGCCACGAAATTGACCGACGACCAGGTGCGCCGCCCCTCCTGGTCGAACAGCCCCGCCGAGCCCAGCAGACGCTCGGCGAGGTCCTGCGCGCTGTGCGGCTCGCGCCGCCAGAAGCCGCGCACGGTGTCGCGGAACTTGTCGTTCCACTCCGCGAAGGGCGCCGGCCACTCGCCGAGCCGGTACCCGCCGGGGCCGATGTCCCAGGGCTCGGCGATCAGCTTCACGTCCGCCAGCACGGGGTCCTGACGCAACGCGTCGAGGAAGCCGCCCTCGGGATCGTAGCCGTGCGGCTCGCGGGCGAGCGCGGTGGCGAGGTCGAAGCGGAAGCCGTCGACGCCCATCCGCTCGACCCACCAGCGCAGCGAGTCGAGGATCAGGCGCAGCCCGAACGGATGCGCGGCGTTGAACGTGTTCCCGCAGCCGGTGTCGTTCACGTAGCGCCGCGCGCGCCCCGCCTCGAGATGGTAGTAGGCGCGGTTGTCGAGGCCGCGAAACGCGAAGGTGGGCCCGCGGTGGTCGCCCTCGGCCGTGTGGTTGTAGACCACGTCGAGGATCACCTCGATCCCCTCCGCGTGCAGACGGCGGATCGACTCGCGCAGCCCGGCGACGCCGCCCGGGCCGAGATAGCGCGGCTCCGGCGCGAAGAAGCCGTAGCTGTTGTAGCCCCAGTAGTTCCTGAGGCCCTTCAGCAGCAGGTGGGGCTCGTCGCTGAAGGCGTGGATCGGAAGCAGCTCGACCGCCGTGACGCCGAGCGCCTTCAGATGCGCGATCACGCCCTCGCTCCCGAGCGCGTCGTAGGTGCCGCGCTCGGCGGCCGGCACGTCGCCGCGCAGCATCGTCAGGCCCTTCACATGGGCCTCGTAGATCACCGTCTCCGGCCAGGGCACGCGCGGCCGCTCCGCGGGATCGACCGGCGGCGGGTCGCGCAGCAGGACGCATTTCGGCGCCACGGTCGCGCTGTCCGCCGCGCTGCGCTCGCTCTCCCCGAACACCGCCTCGTGGGAGAGCAGGAGCGGCGAGGTCGGGTCGAGCGCGCCGAAGAAGCCGCGGGCGTAGGGGTCGATCAGCAGCTTGGCCGGGTTGAAACGGTGGCCCTTCTCCGGCGCCCAGGGGCCGTCGACGCGGAAGCCGTAGAGCGCGCCTTCCTCCAGCCCGGAGACGTGGATGTGCCAGACCGGCCCGGTGCGCTCGTGGATCGCGATGCGCTCGACTTCGCGGCGACCGTCCGGGCTGAAGAGGCAGAGCGTCACGGCCTCCGCGCTCTCGCTGAACAGGGCGAAGTTCGCGCCGTCTCCGTCGAGGGCGGCGCCGAGGGGGGCCGGCGCGCCCGCCGAGATGGTCCGATCCGTCAAGCCGTCTCCGCGTCTCCGCCGCCGGCGAGCTCCGCGTAGAGCGCGGCGTAGCGCTTCGCGGAGACCTCCCAGCCCACAGGGTGGTTCATCGCCCGACGCACGATCCCCGTCCAGACCTCGGGCTCTGCGAAGGCGTCGCAGGCGCGGTCCAGCGCGTCGCCGAGCTGCGCGGCGCCGATCGGCGAGAAGGCGAAGCCGGTGCCGCAGCCCGCCATCAGCGCCGCGTCGTTGGCGTCGATCACCGTGTCGGCGAGACCGCCCGTGCGCGCGACGACAGGGGGCGAGCCGTAGCGCAGCGCATAGAGCTGCGTCAGCCCGCAGGGCTCGAAGCGCGAGGGCACGAGGATCGAGTCAGATCCGGCCTGAAGCAGATGGGCGAGCCGCTCGTCATACCCGATCCGCACCCCCACCCGCCGCGGATAGGACGCCGCCGCGGACCGGAACGCGGCCTCGAGGTCGTGATCGCCCGCGCCGAGCACCGCCAGCGTCGCGCCGCGCGACAGCACGCGCGGCAGCACCGAGAGCAGGAGATCGATCCCCTTCTGGCGCGTCAGCCGGCTGACGAGGCCGAAGAGCGGCGCATGCGCCTCCAGATCGATGTCGAACGCCGCCGCGAGCTCCGCCCGCGCCGCCGCCTTCCCGGCGAGATCGTCGGCCGAGAACGCCGCGGGCAGATGCGCGTCCCGCGCCGGGTTCCAGACGTCGCAATCCACGCCGTTCAGGACGCCGACGAGATCGGCCCGCCGCGCGGCGATGACGCCCTGAAGCCCCATGCCGAACTCGGCGGATGTCAGCTCGCGCGCGTAGGTCGGGCTGACCGTCGTGATCCTGTCGGCGTAGACGAGCCCCGCCTTCAGGAAGCTCACCTGGCCCCAGTATTCGTAGCCGTCCGGATGAAATCCGCTCCGCGGCAGCGCCATGGCGTCGATCCGGTCGCTCGGGAACACGCCCTGGAACGCCATGTTGTGGATCGTCAGGATCGAGGGCGGGCCGCCCCGCCCGTCCAGCCGCAGATAGGCCGGCGCGAGCCCGCTCTGCCAGTCGTGGCAGTGCAGGACGTCCGGACGCCAACCGCCGATCCCGTCGCGTGCGATGTTCGCCGCGGCGCGGCTGAACGCGGCGAAGCGCAGGTGGTTGTCCACCCAGTCCACGCCCGCCTCGTTGATGTAGGGGCCGCCCGGACGCTTGAAGAGATGGGGCGCCTCCAAGAGCAGCAGGTTCAGCCCGTCCGCCCGCACGGCGTGGACGCGCTTCGCCCCGTCGACGCCATAGACCTCACCGACGAACTCGCCGGCCTCGACCAGCGTCTCGAGCGCGGGATAGGCCGGGAGGAGGATCCGCGTCTCCACGCCCTCGGCCTCGAGCGCCTTCGGCAGCGCCCCCGCCACGTCGGCGAGCCCGCCCGTCTTCACGAAGGGCGCGCACTCCGAGACGGCGAAGAGGCTCTTCACCGCCGCTCAGCCCTCGAGCGCGTCGATCATCGGCTGGGTGACCAGCGTCACCCCGTTCCCGCTGACGCGGAAGCGCCTGGCGTCCGCCTCCGGGTCCTCTCCCACGATCAGCCCGGGCGGGATCACGCAGCCCCGGTCGATCACGGCGTTGCGCACCCGCGCGCCGCGGTTCACGACGGAATAGGGCAGCGCCACCACCCGGTCGAGCTCGCTGTAGCTGTGGCAGTGCACGCCGGTGAACAGCAGGCTCTGATGCACGAAGCCGCCCGAGATGATGCAGCCGCCCGAGACCATCGACGAGACCGCCGTGCCGCGGCGCGCCTCCTCGTCATGGATGAACTTCGCCGGCGGCGTGAGCTCCGGATACGTCCAGATCGGCCAGTCCTCGGAATAGAGGTCGAGCTCCGGCGTGAAGTCGGTCAGGTCGAGATTGGCCTCCCAGAAGGCGTCGATCGTGCCGACGTCGCGCCAGTAGGGCGCCTTCTCCGACCCGGTCATGACGCAGCTTTCGGAAAAGCGGTGCGCCATCGCCTTGCCGCCGGAGACGAGCTTGGGGATCACGTCCTTGCCGAAATCATGCTCGCTGTCGGGATCGGCGGCGTCCGCCTTCAGGATCTCGATTAGAAGGTCCGTCCTGAAGACGTAGATGCCCATCGAGGCGAGCGCCCGGTTCGGGTCGTCCGGCATCGCGGGCGGATCGGCCGGCTTCTCGACGAAGGCGATGATCCGCCCCGTCTCGTCCACATGCATCACGCCGAAGGCGGTCGCCTCCATGCGCGGCACCTCGACGCAGCCCACCGTCACGTCCGCCCCCGAGGCGACGTGCTCGGCCAGCATCACCGAGTAGTCCTGCTTGTAGACGTGGTCGCCCGCCAGGATGACGATGTATTCGGGCGCGTAACCCTCGATGATGTCGATGTTCTGGGTCACCGCGTCGGCGGTGCCGAGATACCACTGCCGTTCGTCCACCCGCTGCGAGGCGGGCAGGATGTCGAGCCCCTCGCCGCGCCCGGCCTGGAAGAAGTTCCACCCGCGCTGGAGATGCCGGATCAGCGAATGCGCCTTGTACTGCGTCGCGACGCCGATGCGACGGATGCCGGAGTTCACGGCGTTCGACAGCGCGAAGTCGATGATCCGGCTCTTGCCGCCGAAATAGACCGCGGGCTTCGCGCGGCGGTCGGTCAGCTCCTTCAACCGGCTCCCGCGTCCTCCGGCGAGGACGAAGGCCATCGCCTGGCGCGCAAGCGCCCCGGTCTCGAGTCGGTCGATCGGCATTGCGCCTCCCCATGCGCCGGTCTCGCCGGCGTCGCGTTCGGTCTCGGTTCGGGCCGCTTGTTGTCGATGGCAGCAGGTTGCACCATGTCCTTAATGATGGCCGACTCGCAACCGACGTCCGAGCCCGCGCGTCCCTGACAGGGCCGCGAAGCGCGCCTGCGCGCCCGAACCCGAGCCCCAGACCGAGGAAAGGCCTGCCGATGCGCCCCGAAGACGCCCAACTCGATTCCGACGCCGCCGCCCGCATCGAGGCCGGCGAAGAGTGGAACCTGTTCGCGCATCTGGGCCGGCAGCCCTGCGGCGACGGCTGGGCGTTGCGCGCGTTCGTGCCGGGCGCCGAAAGCGTCGAGGCGGTCGCCATGGAGGACGGCGCGGAGATCGGGGCCCTGACGCCCGGCCCGCGCCCCGGCTTCTTCGCCGGCGCCTTCCGCTCCTACCCGCCCGCCTACCGCCTGCGCTGCAAGCGCGGCGCCGACGTCTGGGAGTTCGTTGACTGCTACCAGTTCGGCCCGGTGCTCGGCGAGCAGGACGAGCACTACCTCGCCGAAGGCAGCCATCTGCGGCTCTGGGAGAGCCTCGGCGCCCATGTGATGACCCATCAGGGCGTCCTCGGGACCCATTTCGCCGTCTGGGCGCCGGCGGCGAAGCGCGTCTCGGCGGTCGGCGACTTCAACCACTGGGACGGCCGGCGCGCGGCGATGCGCGCCCGCGGCTCGACCGGCGTCTGGGAGATCTTCGTGCCCGGCGTCGGCGACGGCGACAGCTACAAGTACGAGATCAAGAAGCAGGACGGCTCGGTGTTCCCGCTGAAGGCCGACCCGGTCGGCTTCGGCGCCGAGCACGCGCCGAGGACCTCCTCGATCGTCCGCAATCTCGGCGACTACAAGTGGTCGGACCAGGACTGGATGGCGAACCGGAAGGCGCGCAACCGCGTCGACGCGCCGATGTCGGTCTACGAGGTCCATCTGCCGAGCTGGCGACGCGCCGAGGGCGGGCGGCCGCTCTCCTACTGGGAGCTCGCCGACCAGCTGGTGCCCTATGTCCGCGACATGGGCTACACCCATATCGAGGCGCTGCCGATCAGCGAGTACCCCTTCGACGGCTCATGGGGCTACCAGCCGGTCGGCATGTACGCGCCGACCATCCGCCACGGCACGCCGTCGGAGTTCCGCGACTTCGTGCAGGCCTGCCACTCGGCGGGGATCGGCCTCATCATGGATTGGGTCCCGGCGCATTTCCCATCCGACCCCCACGGCCTAGCCCAGTTCGACGGCACCCATCTCTACGAGCACGCCGACCCGCGCGAGGGCTACCACCCCGACTGGGGCTCGCTGATCTACAACTACGGCCGGCGCGAGGTCTCGAACTTCCTCGTCGCCAACGCCCTCTACTGGCTGCGCGAGCACCACATCGACGGGCTGCGCGTCGACGCGGTCGCGTCGATGCTCTACCGCGACTACAGCCGCAAGGAGGGCGAGTGGATCCCCAACCGCTTCGGCGGGCGGGAGAACCTCGAGGCGATCGAGTTCCTGAAGCGCATGAACCAGGTCGTCTACGGCGACGACGACAGCGTGGTGACCATCGCCGAGGAGTCCACCGCCTGGCCCGGCGTGTCGAAGCCGGTGGACCATGGCGGGCTCGGCTTCGGCTACAAGTGGAACATGGGCTGGATGCACGACACGCTCGACTACATCCAGCGCGACCCTATCCACCGCCGCTACCACCACCACCAGCTGACCTTCGGGCTGCTCTACGCCTTCTCGGAGAACTTCGTCCTGCCGCTCAGCCATGACGAGGTGGTGCACGGCAAGGGCTCGATCCTCGGCCGGATGCCCGGCGACGAGTGGCGGAGATTCGCCAACCTGCGCGCCTACTACGCCTTCATGTGGCTGCATCCCGGCAAGAAGCTCAACTTCATGGGCAACGAGATCGCCCAGCCGACGGAATGGGCGCATCAGGGCGAGCTGGACTGGGGGCGCCTCGCGCACGCCAGTCACAAGGGCGTGCAGAGCCTCGTGCGCGATCTGAACCACCTCTACCGGGAGACGCCCGCGCTCCATCAGCGCGACTGCCGCGCCGACGGCTTCGAATGGGTCGAGGCCGACGCGGCGGACATCTCGGTCTACGCGTTCCTCCGCTACGGCGAGGGCGACGCGCCGCCGGCGCTCTGCGTCTTCAACTTCACGCCCGAGCCGCGCCGGATGCGCTTCGGCGTGCCGGCGCGGGGCCGCTGGGTCGAGCGGCTGAACTCCGACGCCGAGACCTATGGCGGCAGCGGGCGGGTCAACGCCGGCGGCGTCGAGGCGCAGCCCGTCGAGGCGCAGGGCCGCTCGCAATCGGTGGAGATCGACGTGCCGCCCCTCGGCGGCCTCGTGCTGACCCGCGAGTGAGGCGCGGGCCGGCGGCCGCTATCCGCGCGGCCGTCACTCGAGCGTCGCCGGAATCCGCTCCACCGACCCGAGGCGGTCCTGCGGTCCGGCGTAGCGATAGGCGAACCGCGCGGTCGTCGAGATTTCGCGCACCCGGGCGACGCCCCGCTCGTCCCGTTCGATCGGATAGCCGACGGCGACCGCCTGCGTCGGCCGGCCGGCCGCGTCGGTTTCGGCGACCCGCAACCCGTGGCGCGTATAGCGCCGGCGCGCGCCGTCCTGTTCCCGCTCCCAGCCGAGGAGCCTGCCCGCGTCGTCATAGGCGTAGACGTCGCGCCAGCCATAGGCCGGGAACAGCAGCGGATCGCGCGGAAAGCCGCCCGGCCGGTCGCGGCGGTCGATCTCCAGCGGCGCGCCGCGTGCGTCGAAGCGGCGCGTCTGGCCTGGCGGGAAGGCGAGGCTGAAGACCGCCGGCGCGGACGGCGCGCCCGACGGCGACAGGGCGAACACCCCGATGTCGACGCGATGGGTCAGCAGGTCGGGACGGCCGGGGACCGGATAGGGCTCCGTCCACGGCACGGTCGCGACGGCCTCCGCCCCGTCCGCGCCCTGCGGCTCGACCGTCGCGCCGGGGCCCCGGAGCACGCGCCACTCGAAACGCGGCCGCCCCTCGCCGAGCGGCAGGCTCGCGCGCGCGCTCAACCGGTATCGCCGCACGCCCAGGACGCCGCGGGCGATGCGGGCGGCGAGTTCCGGCGTGTCGACGAGCCGCTCTCCGAGCCCCGCGCCGAAGAGGCTCACCCCCTGCCCCGCCGTCGCGTCCGGCTCCTCGATCACCTCCAGCCGCGCGACCGGGGGCAGGGTCTCCGGCGTCAGGGCGTGGGCCGCGCGGATCATGCGCCCGAGATCGAGCCGGGCCGCGTCCAGCGCCGTCGCATGCGCCTCGGGCGCCAGCATCGCCTCGGGCGTTCCGCCGCCGGACGTCGCCTCGAGCAGCAGGGCGCGCAGCGCGGGCGCCAGCGCGCCGGCGTCGGCGAGCCGCGCCTTCGTCTCCGGGCGCATGGCGGCCAGCGCGTCCACGAGCGCCCGAAGGAAGGGCCTGTCGGAGCCCGAGGACCCTTGCGAGATCACGATCTGGGGGACGGCCGCCGGGAAGAGATCGCCCCGCTCCGGGTCGTGGTCCCGGTGCTCGGGATAGACGTAGAGATGGTTGGCCGCGAACAGGCGCGAGATCCGGCGCAGCCGCTCCGGCTGGGTCAGGGCGAGCCGCGGCTGGCTGCGGGCGCCCGGGCCGCCGGTCAGGGCGGTGGAGGAGTTGCCGATGGTCGGCGCGGCGAAACGCAGGCGATCCGCGAGTCCGTAATCCAGGCCTTGCGCCTGAACGCTCTCGGCGTA
>AACY020561867.1_pt1 | contig 24588 bp, 45 predicted proteins | sample 267378 | NCBI WGS metagenome assembly AACY02 (sample SAMN02954345, study PRJNA13694) | marine metagenome | biome: aquatic; feature: ocean; material: water; isolation source: isolated as part of a large dataset composed predominantly from surface... | reverse complement strand
AAGCAAGAGGAGAAAGTTTAGCAGGGAAAGTAGCAGTAATTAATGTCATACTTGAAAGAGTAGACTCTCGTTACTTTCCTAACTCTATCTGTGGAGTTGTGCATGATGGAGTGTATAGAGAGGGTATGCCTGTAAAGTATAAGTGTGCTTTCTCTTATTGGTGTGATGGGAAACCAGAACGATTTGGTAATCTGCGAGATTTAGGTGAAGTAAAAAAAGCAGTAGAATTTTTTATTGCATCTGGAGCAACGATTGCGAGTGTGCAAGGTGCTACGCATTATCATACTCCTTTTGTTACTCCTTATTGGATTTTTGCAGAATGTATGGTATATTTAGGACAAGTAGATAATCATTTATTTTATGTTTGTGATAAATAGAAAGGAGTATGTTTAATGTCTAGTAAAAATACTAAGGACAAATCTTCTGAAAAAGATTGGTTTGATTCTAGAGTTGAGGTTATAGGATTAACTCCAGAAAGAAACAAACAAATAAAAGAAGAGATTAAAAAACAAGTTAGTAAACGATTTGTAAAAACAAAAGGTATTATCAGTTAGGATACTGGTAGTCCTTTAGGCATGGTAGAGTCTTTAGTGTAGGTTTTGTATCAGTATCCTTCCTTCCATAGTTCAGAACCTACACACCTACCACTCACATTTAAGGAAAGGATAAGCTATGCATGGTGATGAAGAGTTTGAGTATCTTAAAGATGCTCCTAAAGTTTTAACAAGAGAAGAGATGTTAAAGAGAGAGATAATGGAATTAGAAAAACAATTACATTATTATCACACTAAATATTTACAATTATTAAAGGAGAAGACTAATGGGTAGATACTATCGTGGAGATATCAATGGTAAATTTTGGTTTGCCGTTCAAGATAGTGATGATGCAGATTTCTTTGGAAGTACAGGAGAAGCTCCTAATACTTTGGAATACTACTTTGATGAAGATGAACATAAAGAAAGTATTATCTCTGGTATTGAATTTTGTGTAATGCAATTAGGAGATTTCAAAGAAAAGATAGATGCTTTCTTTGAGGAACATAATGGATATACATCTAAAGAATTAGAAGAACATTTAAAAGTATCTAAAGAACGATTGACAGAGTTACTAGTGTGGTATGCACGTTTACAATTAGGTAATGAAATTTTAGACTGTGTTAATGAAAATGGTTCTTGTAATTTTGAGGCGGAGTTATACTAATGATAGTAGCATTAATTAAAAAATCTTTAGTGGTCTTAATTCCTTGTTGGACAGTTGCCTTTCTAACAGAGCAGATGGTATTTGTTTTGCCTACTGTTGTGGTCTGTTCACTGTGGGCTATGGCTATTGAAACTAAAGATAAAAAGAAAACTCTAGGTGAGTTTGCTATGGGTAGGAATAGACCTAACGTAGATGATGATGGAGGTACGAATGAGTGAAGATTATAGAGCAACAATAGATAAAGAAGCGAGGTATTACAAAGCCTTAGAACAAGCCGAGCAGATTATTCCTGAATGGATTGAAGCAGGATTAACCTATGAGGAACTGAGGGTATTACTATTAGAGATACAGCTTTTAACTTAAAAAATAGCAACATAGAAAGGATACAATGATTATAAATGCAAATAAAAACAATGCACATTGTTCCGTTGAACATTTAAAATCATTAATTAATGAGATAAGTATTGATGGAGGTACACATGAGTAATTTTAAAATTGAAGATAAAGAGTATGCGATTGAACATTTTAGTCAATTAATTGGTCATACAATAAAAGAGTTTCATTTTAATGATACGGAACACGGATTAAATCCATTTCCTATTTTTGTTACTCAAGATAAAAAAGGAAATACTTATCAAGTTGATGTAAGCATGGACCAAGAAGGTAATGGTGGTGGGTTTTTATTTATCCAACGTGATTAATTGAAGGAGGTAACTAATGACTAAGTATAATTGGGTAGTTTGGGTAGGAGATACTCCAGATTATTATGTAGATTATAAAGATGCGGAGAGAGATTATGACCAATGGATTGATGATGGATATGATGATGTTATTATTGAGGAGATAACTAATGACTAAGTACAATGTCTTATCACTTTTTTCTGGTTGTTCTATGGACAGAGTTGCATTAGATAGAGCAGGTATAAATGTTAGGTGGCACATGGCAAGTGAGATAGATAAGTATGCTATCCAAGTAGCCAAGAGAAACTACCCAGACATACATCACATAGGAGATGTAACTGAATGTGAACATCTTTGGACAGAACGTGGCTATCCAGAGGTAGACATAATGATAGGTGGTAGCCCATGTCAGGGATTTAGTTTTGCTGGTAAGCAGTTAAATTTTGATGACCCTAGAAGTAAATTGTTTTTTGAGTTTGTAAAACTAAAGAACTTATTAAAACCTAAATACTTTCTGCTTGAAAATGTACGGATGAAAAAAGAACATCAAGATGTTATATCTGAGCATCTTGGAGTAGAACCTATAGCTATTAATAGTCGATTAGTTTCTGCTCAAAATAGATACAGATTGTATTGGACAAACATATCTAATGTTACACAGCCAGATGACAAAGGTATACTTTTACAGGATATATTGGAAGATGGTATAGTGTATAAAGGTGGTAATCTTAAATCATACTTTGAGAAACACCGAAGACAATTAGTATTTAGTAAAGATGGATTGTGTCATGTGGGAGATGCAGACCTCAAAGGACACGACAGTATCAAGCGAGTGTATCACCCACAGGGTAAAGCACCTGCACTAACTACTATGCAGGGTGGACATAGAGAACCAAAAGTTTTATGTGGTGCATGGAGAGGAAGATATACAATAGATGGTGTGCGTCAAGACCATAAACAAAAGGTTGCAGGTTTGACAGAGCAACGTCTTGAAGTTCGCACAGATGGTAAAACAAATACACTTACTACAGTACAGAAAGATAATGTAGCAGTAGATATAAAAGATTTACATTGGAGAAAACTTACACCTCTGGAATGTGAGAGACTGCAAACCCTACCTGATGGGTACACAGACAAAGGTGTAAGCAATACACAGAGGTATAAGATGCTTGGTAATGGTTTTACAGTTGATGTTATAGCTCATATTTTAAAAGGCATTTTATATGATGATAATATTATTAAGGACTACCATAATAGAGAGAAAAGATGGGGGATGCATGGATAAAGTTATTAGATACATTACACATGACGAAGAATGTTGGTTGTGCGGTGGGACAGGTGAGTTGTTAGTAGGGATAGATGATGCCGCCACTTGTTATGATTGTGATGGAAAAGGCATTGTTGCTGGAACTACTTTAAAAATGGAGGAAAAATATAATGACAGCAAAAAAATCTAGCCAACAAATAGCAAACTTGTTAGAGGAAATGATAACAGTTAGATTAGAAGAACTTATTAAGAGTGATTGGTTTTTAATGTTAGTAGAACAAACTATTCTTAAAGCTTTAAGAGAGCAGAAAGAAAAGGAGTAGAGTATGAAGCGGTATTGGAACAGTAGATTTGTAGAAAAAGATTTTGGTAATTGTACAGGAGCTTGTCCTGTTTGTACTATTAAATGTTGGGAAAAAACAGGCAATAAACCTGCCATATTTCCTTGCGGTATTAATAATTGTCCTCATGAAACTAAAGAATTTCAAAGAAGATTGGTAAAAACTGTTGACTATTTTAGAAGAAATGATTTAGTTTAAGAGTTAGATTTGTGTTGACTATCAATAATTTAAAAAGAAAGGACAGTAATGGTTACTAAAAAAACAACTATTAATCCTCTTCATAACAAAGAAATTAAAGTAGGGTATCGTATTGTTAAAATAAAAGTTACTCCTGCTAATTTTAATAAAGGCCATATGTGTGAAGAGTATGGTCAATATCAAGAACGTATTTCTACTATAGACTTACAGGATAAACTTAAAGTAAGAGATGAAGTTAATACTTTTGTACATGAATTACTTCATGCTATTGTAAGTGATATGGGAGAAACAGGTAAAGGTGGTGTGTTATCTGATGAAGATACAGAAGAGAAGTTTGTTTTAACTCAAGCTAATGCTTTAACTGCTTTGTTATTTGATAATAAATGGTTTGTTCAGTATCTTTATGACAAAGTGATGCAATAATACAACATATCTGCCTTGATTCTGACACAATTATATGTTACCTATAAGGATAACAAATGTTAAAGATTTAAAATAAGTAATAGTATAAACCTTAAATAACCTATAGGGTACAATGGAAAATCTAATAAAAAAATACTTAAAAAATAAAAAAATCGTAAAGAAATCCGAAGTCGTTCACGAAAAGTTAAGTGGGAGCTTCAAGGTTTGGGCTAAGATGCATTTGTCTTTAGTAGAAAAATGGGACGAACAGAAGTGGAGAATGTATAATAAATCTAAGGAAAGTTTTTTTAATTCTCCTTACAAGTGGGTAGTTGTTGGTGTTGCGAAAACAAATAAAGAGGCTTTGGAGAAAGCTAAGATAAATAATATAAAGGAAACTTATTTGAAATTGGATAATTAAAATGGAAGAAAAGATTTTAGTATTAGACATTGAGACAGATGCTCTTAATGCTAATACAATTTATGTATGCGTCACCAAGGATTTACAAACAGGTGACGTTTCTTTTTATAGAGAACCAGATAAACTTCTAGTGGAGTTAAAAAAATATGATTACTATGTGGGACATAACATTCTTTCTTTTGATGCTCCAATACTTAACAAATTGTGGGGTACTGCTTTACCAATAAATAAGATTAGAGATACTCTTGTTCTTTCACAGTTGTTTAATCCTGATAGAGAAGGTAAACACAGTCTTGCTGCCCTTGCTCCTCTTGTGGGAATGACTAAGATAGACTTCAATGATTTCTCTGGTTTCTCTGAAGAGATGTTAGAGTATTGTAAGATGGACGTTGAGATTACAAGTGCTTTGTATACCTATCTTATGGAGAAAGAACGACAAGATTTTTCTTACAAATCTATTATCTTAGAGCATAAGATACGACACGTTATTAACAGGCAACAGAATCGTGGGTTTTATTTAGATGTTAGAAAAGCTCATACGTTAATGGCTAAAATTAAACAGGAAGCAAATCAGATTGAATATGATATCCTTACTCAAGTTCCTCTTAAACCAAAATTAGTAAAGGAAGTTACACCTCGTATTAAAAAAGATGGTACGTTGTCTAGTGTAGGTCTGCAAAAAATAGAAAATGTTGTTGGTGCATTTAGTATTGTTGAGTTTCAGAAGTTTAATTTAGGTAGCCCTAAACAAATTATAGATAGACTGAATCAGTATGGTTGGAAACCTACACAGTTTACACCTAAAGGTTCACCTAAGATTACAGAAATAAATTTAGAAACAATATCAGATAAAGCACCAGAAGCATTACAAAAGTTATCACAATGGAAGATGTTAACAACAAGAGCTAAAACTATTGAAGCATGGTTAGATGAAGTAGATGACACCTGTAGAGTACATGGAGATGTATATACTATGGGAGCTGTTACAGGTAGAATGACTCATAGAAATCCTAACATGGCAAACATTGTAGCTAATGATAAACCCTACGGATATGAGTTTCGTAGTTGTTGGACAGTACCTAATGATGATTATGTTCTTGTAGGAATGGATGCAAAAGGTTTAGAGTTAAGAATGTTAGCAAATTATATGAAAGATGATGCGTATTCTCATGAGGTAGTCAATGGAGACCCTCATGCTTACAATCAGAAACTTGCAGGTTTACCTACAAGAGCTGATGCAAAAACTTTTATTTATGCTTTTAATTATGGTGCTTCAGATAAAAAACTAGGTGCTATAATTAATGGTTCAGTACAACAAGGTAGTCAGTTAAGAAAAAAATTCTTGTCTAATGTTCCTAAGTTAGCTAATCTTATTAGAAATGTAGAACGTGCTGCCAAAAGAGGATACGTTAGAGGTATTGATGGAAGGAGATTAATGATTAGACAACAAAGAAAAGCATTAAATAGTTTACTTCAAGGAGCTGGTGCTATTTGTTGTAAGCAATGGTCTATATTTTTAGATGAAGAAATTATGAAAAGAAAACTAGATGCATACCTAGTTAACACTATTCATGATGAACAACAATATGAAGTAAGAAAAGACCAAGCGGAGGAACTTGTTAGCCTTGCTGACCCATGCATAAGTAAGGTATCAGATTTTTTTAATATGCACATACAGCTCAATGCAGATGCCAAGGTCGGAATGTCTTGGGCTGAAACACATTAGGAGTTTATTATGCCAACACTTGAATTTCCAAAAGAAGGAATCTTAAACGTACCACAAGAGGTGCAACCTACAGTTGAAGAACGTAAAGATTGTGATTTAAAATTAAATAATATACCTGAGTCTACTAAAGATAGACTACATAGAATGTTTGCAGAGGGAAATGAAAGAGAGAAGATATTATATAATATTCTTACTGAATCTTTGATTGAAGTTAAGAGTGATTTCATGTGGCAAGATACAGGGAATGTTGCTATCGAGTTTGTAAACTATGGTAAAGCTAGTGGTATTGATGCAACTAAAGCAGAATATTGGATTATAGAATTACATAAAAGATTACCAGATGGTACTACTACAGTTCATACACGATTACTTGAAAGTGTTGCAGATTTAAAAGATAAAGTTAAAAATACTCACATAGTTAATGGTGGTGATAATAATGCTAGTAGAATGTATCTTGTTCCTTTAAAAAAGTTTATTCTAGTTGACTAATAATGTATCGTTGGTTAGCTTTTATAGGAGCGGTCTTCTCCCTACTGTTACTGACTTCTGGTCATGTACATTTACAATGGATTGGGTGGGCTGTTTCTTCATTGTCTTGTGTAGCTTGGATATGGTTCGCTAAACAAGATAGAGATACTCCACGAATGTTGATGGAGATTTGTTATTTAACCGCAGGAATATGGGGGATTTATAATTGGATATAGTAGTAGGATTATTATTAGGTTGGTCAATTATTTTTGCAACCAACTCAGAGTTCTTTAATACAGTTGAAGAATTAAAACAACAAGGACACGAATGGGAATATACTGGTAAACAATTTTGGAACAATGAAGGACCAGCTATACTTATTGAAAGTCATAAAGAAACAAAACCTAGGTACTACTGGAGAATAGGTGATTTAGAACATAGGAGAGTTAAATGAGTTTAAAGAGTACCAAATCACCAAAGAAGTTACGACCTTCTAAAAACCAAAGTACCAAACCACGTTGGTCAATACCTTCTGCTAGAAAAGAAAGACAGAAGTATACTTCAGATGAATACAGGAATAACTATGAAGAAATCCAATGGAATAAAAAAACAGGTTAGAAAAAAACCTTTTGATGTTATTAAGGTTGCAAATAAACCTGACATAATTTATATTGCAAGGTTTGAAAACTCTTATGAAGCAAAGAGTTTGAAAAAAGTTTAGTAGTGTGGTAGTTTAGTATTTAATTTTAACCCTTAGATGAAAGGAGCCAACATGATGGCTGCACAAAGAGAGACTGCTGTAATAGAAGGCAAAGCTTATTGGAGTAAACTCAACAAGAAAGATGAGTATAGCGATAAGTATCAAATGGACATTGGTAATCTTTCTGAGGAAACTAAAGAGTTACTCAAAGAGAACGGTGTTAAAGTAAAGAACAAGGAGGATGATAGAGGAGACTTTATCACAGCTCGTTCTAAGTTTTCTGTTCCAGTTATGGATTCAAATAAGAAAACTTTTAATGCTGAAACACTTATTGGTAATGGTAGTAGTGTAAAAACTAGAGTGGCTTTTAATAAGTCTCATCCAATGGTTGATAAGTATGGAACTTCTTTGTATCTTAATAAGGTACAGGTTGTTGATTTAGTAAAGTATGGTAACGAAGATTCAGATTTTGATGAAGAGTTAGCATAATGTTTAATTGGGCTTGCGATGTACAAGTAGGGGTACGAATGACCAAGACGTATAGTTGAAGCGAGGGAAAGGGGCTGCTATGCACATTTCACAATTAGTTAATCATATCTACGATAGAATGAATGACAAAAAGAAAATTAAAGAAGAGAACTTAAACAATTTTCTTGATGGTATTAAAAATGTTATTGTAGAATTTTTAGAAAAAGAAAGAACGTCTACTGATAGTAGAACAATACGAATGTCTTCTATTGGTAAACCTAATCGTAAGATATGGCTAGACATACATGAGCCACCAGAGAATAACTTTTTTTCTGGTGCTACTCTAATTAAATTTTTATATGGTTCTATTATAGAAGAGTTAATTATTTTGTTAGCCAAAGAGTCAGGACACAAAGTAGACTCCCTACAAAAAGAAGTCTCACTAGAAGGTGTTACTGGACATATGGATTGTAAGATAGATGATGAAGTTGTAGATATTAAATCTGCAAGTAATTTTTCATTTAGAAAATTTAAGAATAGTACCATAGAAAATGATGACCCTTTTGGTTACATAGAACAAGTAAGTGGTTATGTTCAAGCAGAAGGAAAAGATAAAGGATTTTTATTAGGTGTTAACAAAGTTACTGGAGAACTTGCTCTTGTACAATTAGATGAGTTAGCTTTAATAGATGCAGGTAAAAGAATAAAAGAAATTAAAGAAGTTATTAATAGTAGTGAGAAACCTATTCCATGTTACTACCCAGAACCAGATGGTAAATCTGGTAACATGAGATTAAATAAAAACTGTGTGTATTGTTCCCACAAATGGAGCTGTTACCCACATATGCGAATCTTTAAATACAAGGAAGGAGAGAGATACTTAACATCAGTACAACGATTACCAAATGTTCCTGATATTACAGAAGAAAAGAGATTATTATGACAACCCTACATATGCCCTGCCCTAAATGTGGCAGCAAAAATAACTTAGCAATATTTGAAAACGGAAGTGAGAAATGTTTTACTCCAGATTGTAATCATTGGAGTCCACCAAAAAATAAGGAGATGAAATTGCAAACACAAGAGTCTACTTCTAATACAAAATCTTTGAGTATAGGAGAACTAAAACCTATTATAGATAGAAATATTTCAGAGTCTACTTGTGAAAAATATGGTACTACTTTAAATGGAACAAAACATTACTACCCTTACTTTGATAGTGAAGGTCAACACGTTGCAAATAAAGTTCGTAATACAGAGAAGAAGGCTTTCTTTTCTGAAGGTAAAATTCAAAAAGCAGGTTTGTTTGGACAACAAGCTTTTAGAGAGAAAGGTAAATACATTACTCTATGTGAAGGAGAAGTAGATGCAATGTCAGCTTATCAAATGCTTGGAAGCAAGTTTAGTGTTGTTTCTATTCGTAATGGTGCTGCCTCTGTTGCTAATGATATTGCTGACAGTTATGATTATCTTATGTCTTATGACAACATTATCATATCTTTTGACAATGACGAGGCAGGTAAGAAGGCAGCTGTAAAAGCAGCAGAGATGTTATCTCCTAAAGCAAAGATTATGCCTTTACGATTTAAAGATGCCAATGATTACTTATTAAAAAGTAAACAGAAACAATTTGTTGAAGATTGGTGGGAAGCTAAAACACATACACCAGATGGTATTATATCTGGTAAAAATATGTGGGATATAATTAACAAAGGTGTTACAGAAGCTGCTGTTAATTATCCCTTCCAGGGATTACAAAAACTTACTTATGGTTTACGACAAGGTGAATTAGTAACATTAACTGCTGGTTCTGGATTAGGTAAGTCTCAGTTTGTTAGAGAATTAATATGGCATATCTTTAAAAATACTCCTGATAATATTGGTATGATGTTTATGGAAGAGTCTGTTAAACGTAGTGGCTTATCTATTATGAGTTTAGATGCTGATAAACCCTTACATATTCCAGAGATTTTTAACAACACTTCTAAAGAAGAGTTTAAAAAATACTTTGATAATACACTAGGAACAGAACGATTATTTTTCTATGACCACTTTGGTTCTAATACTGTTGACTCTATTGTTAGTAGAATTAGATACTTTGGAAAAGTTTTACATTGTAAATATGTAGTCTTAGACCATGTAAGTATTATTGTTTCAGACCAACAAAACGGAGATGAACGTAGAGCATTAGATGAAATCATGACTAAGATTAGAACAGTTGTTCAAGAGTTAGATATCTGTTTGATTATGGTTTCTCATTTACGCAGACCCTCAACTGCTGGACATGAAGAAGGGGCTGCAACTTCTCTTAGTCAACTTAGAGGGTCTGCTAGTATTGGACAACTTAGTGATATTGTTATTGGCTTAGAAAGAAATGGACAGCATGATGATGAGAGAGAAAGACACACTACTACAGTTCGTGTTATTAAAAATAGATTTTCTGGACTGACAGGACCAGCTTGTAGAGTATTTTATAATCTTGAAACAGGCAGACTATCTGAAGTAGAAGAGGAGTTTGAATGATGCCTGTTGTATTACAAGTAAGAATACATGAAAGAGACCCTGAGTTAAATCCTCAAGTATATTATTTGTATTTTAAAGATGAAAAAAGCAAAGTACCTTTAGAAAATTATTTACCTTTACGTTATAAAAAAACTTTATCAACACATTGGTCTGATGATTTTTATAAAGACAACTGTAAAAAAATTAAAGAAGATGTTGCTTCTTTATCTTTAATGCTTGGTAATCAATATGTTTTAGTTGTATCTACAGAAGAACTAACAGAGATACTAGCAGAGATGGAAGAACATTGTCCAAAGACAAAACAATTTTTAGCTGATAAAATTTCAAGTTTAACATGGGATAGATTTCATGAAAACCAGTTCTAGAAAAGCAAAAGGTAGAGCATTACAAAATTGGGTAGTAGAAAAACTACAACACTATTTTAATCATTGTTTAGAACAAGGAGATGTTAAAGGTGCTATCATGGGAGAAACAGGTTCTGATATTAAGATGTCTCCTAAAGCTAAAGCAATTATTCCTTATAAGTTTGAATGTAAAAATCAAGAAAAGTTTAAAGGTATTTATACAGCTTATGAACAAGTTGATTTAAATGATGATACAGGAGAGTCAATCTTAGTTATTAAAAGTAATAGAAAAGAACCTCTTGCTATTATGAACGCAGATATGTTATTAAAATTAATTAAGAATACTGATACTGCTAACCGAGAAATTAAACATTTAATAAACTACTCAGAACTTATGAGTCGATTACCCTAGGAGGTTACTATGGCAGAGTTTAAAAAACTAGCAGAGTTATTAGAAGATACATTAAATAATATAGATAGAAAAACATTAATCTCTTTAGAGTATGATGACATAACTCAAGAAGTTGTTTATCGTATTATTGAAGACCCTAATACTTCTGCTCCTCAAGACATTCATAAAATTGCTTGGGGTTTAATGTCTGTTTTAGAACATGACTTTGAAAAAATTAGAGACATTGGTGATGCTGTAATGCGAGATAGAAACTATAAAGAACTTGAACCTTTTATTAAAGATAATGTAATTGCTTTTAAGAAACCTCATTGATATGCCTAAAGTTATTAAAGATATTCTAACAAGAAAAGCAACTCCAGAAGATGTTGTTAATAAACCTAAACATTACAATCAGTATGGTATAGAATGTATTGATAGTATTCGTGCTTCTATGAGTCAAGAAGCTTTTAGGGGATACCTTAAAGGTAATGTTGAAAAGTATTTATGGAGATATAATTATAAAAACAAACCACTAGAAGATTTACAAAAAGCAAAGTGGTATTTAAATAAATTAATAGAGGAAGTATCTAATGATAAGTAAAGCAGAAACACTACAAGATAAACTTACAAAGTTTCATAGTGCATTTGGACATCCTATTGATGAATCTTTTCCTCCTCCTAATCATAAAATTCATACCTTAAAAAAATTAAGAAGAGATTTAATTAAAGAAGAATACCATGAAGTAATGGATGCTATTAAAAACAAATCTGATGAAGAAGTTTTAAAAGAGCTTTGTGATTTAGTTTATGTCTGTGTAGGAATGTGTGTATCTTATGGATGGGATTTTGATGTTGCATTTAATAGAGTACATAGTTCTAATATGTCTAAACTTGATGATAAAGGTAAACCTATTTACCGAGAAGATGGTAAAGTTTTAAAGTCTGATAATTATAAACCCCCAAGTATGAAAGGATTAGTGTAATGCAAATACCTATTAGTGTGGAATTACTCCAAAGTTTAGAAAAATATTTACAAAGAAAACCTTACTATGAAGTTAGCCCTTTGTTAAATAAATTAGGAGAAGAAATAAAAACCTATTCTGTTTCTTTAAACAAAGGACCAGACCCTGTAAAAGAAGATACTAACCAAGAGGAGTTACCCTTAGATGCTACCAACTGATTATCAAAGCTTCATACATCAATCACGTTACTCTCGTTGGACAGAAGAAAAAGGTCGTAGAGAAAACTGGCATGAAACAGTTTCTCGTTTAGTTAATTTTTATGCTGATTATGTAGAGTCTAAACACTCTTATCAAATATCTGATAGAGATAAACAATCTATTTTAAAAGCTATAGAACAACTAGATGTTATGCCTAGTATGAGAGCTATGATGACAGCAGGAACAGCTTTAGAACGTAATCACATTTCTGCTTACAACTGTAGTTATCTTGCTGTTGATAGTCCTAGAGCTTTTGATGAATGTTTGTATGTATTGATGCATGGTACTGGTGTAGGATTTTCTGTGGAAAGACAATATGTTAGCCAACTTCCATCTATTCCAGATACCTTAGAAAATAGTGAAACAACTATTATTGTACAAGATTCTAAAGAAGGATGGTATAGAGCTTTCAAAGAACTTATTAATATTTTATATGCAGGAATGATTCCTCTATGGGATATGAGTAAAGTTCGTCCAGCAGGTTCACGTTTAAAAACTTTTGGAGGTAGAGCTAGTGGTCCAGAACCGCTTAATGATTTATTTAATTTTACTGTTAGTTTATTTGAGAAGGCTAAAGGACGTAAGCTTACAAGCATTGAGTGTCATGACCTTATGTGTAAGATTGCTGATGTTGTGGTTGTCGGTGGTGTTCGTAGGTCTGCACTTATTAGTTTATCAAACTTATCAGATGATAGGATGCGTCATGCAAAATCTGGAAGCTGGTGGGAAACAGAACCTCAACGAGCATTGGCAAACAATAGTGTGTGCTATACTGATGGTAATAGTGATATGGGTTCTTTTATGAGAGAATGGACTTCTCTTTATGAAAGTAAATCAGGAGAAAGAGGTATCTTTAATAGAAAAGCTGCACAACAACAAGCTTCTAAATATGGGAGAAGAGAAGCTGATATTGATTATGGAACTAATCCTTGTTCTGAAATTATACTTCGCCCTAAACAATTTTGTAATCTATCTGAGATTGTTGTAAGACAAAAAGATAATTATGATTCTTTAAAAGAAAAAGTTCGTATTGCTACTATATTAGGAACAATACAATCCTGCTTTACAGATTTTAAAGGATTAGGTAGACAATGGTTACGCAATACAGAAGAAGAACGATTACTTGGTGTTAGCTTAACAGGTATCTTAGACAATGCTTTAATGGCTAATCAAACTAAAGATAACTTACCAGAAGTTTTAGCTTCTCTTAGAGAGTATGCTGTTAAAGTTAACAAAGATTGGTCAGCTAGATTACAGATAGAACCTTCTGCTGCTATTACTTGTGTTAAACCTAGTGGTACTGTTAGTCAATTAGTAGATGCTGCTAGTGGTATTCACCCTCGTCACTCTCAATATTATATTCGTACTGTAAGAGCTGATAAGAAAGACCCTCTTACTTTGTTTATGACAGAGAAAGGATTTCCAGTAGAAGATGATGTACTTAAACCAGACTCAATGGCTGTCTTTAGTTTTCCTATGCAGTCTCCTAATCATGCATTAACACGACATGACTTAACTGCTATAGACCATTTAGATATCTGGACTATCTATGCAGAACATTGGTGCGAACACAAACCTAGTATTACAGTAAGTGTTAAAGAAAATGAATGGATGAAAGTAGGGGCATATGTTTATGATAACTTTGATAAGATGTCTGGTATTAGTTTCTTACCTATGTCAGAACATACTTATAGACAAGCACCTTATCAAGATTGCACAGAACAAGAATACAAAGAACTGTTAGCTAAAATGCCACAGAATGTAGACTGGTCTGAATTATCTGAATATGAAAAAGAAGATAACACTCGTAGCTCTCAAACACTAAACTGCACAGGAGATACTTGTGAAATTGTTGACCTCGTATAAAGGAGAATAGAATGGGATTATTTAATTCTGCTGATTATAATACTTTAAATTTTCTTAAACAAGAATTAGAGTATGTTAATATTCATGCTAATAAATATCAAAGACTACAAAGAAAAAATGTAAAAGATTATTTACATCTTAGAATACAAGAGTTAGAAGTACATGAACAAGACTCTAAAAAAGCATCAGAAATTATAAACAATAATGACTCAGATATTGAACAAAAAAATACAGAGTAATAAACTTGCTACTCTGTTAGAATTTAAAGTTGCTTTAAATGAAGAAGGAAACATTGAAGTATTAAAAACTTTTTTGTCTCCTGAAGAGTGGGATAAAGCTGTAAAGAAACATTATCCTGCTTATGATAATAAAATTGTTATTGGTAATTTTTTAGAGTATTTAAAAAATAGTACAATAGAATTAGAGAAATCATTAAAAACTTATTTCTAAATTTTAAGAGGACTATCTTCTAAAAAATGACAAGTGCATTGACAAGTATCTGCTACTAAGTTTTCAATACAATCTCCACACATACAATCACAATTTGGCATATCACACGTTTCAGTTTTACAAGAAGAAGTAGAAGTTAAATCCATTAAGAAACCCTCCTATATTTTCTAACTTTCTTTGCAATTCTCTTCGGTTGCTTCACAAACTGTTTGCCCTTTCTTGTTCCTTTTCGCTTCTCTCTTGTCGTTGCCGCATACTCCGCAGGTGTCAGGGCTTTGATAGCTTTCTCTGGCAAGTATCTCTCCCCAGTTTTGCTTGATTTCTTCCCAGACTTGGTTCGCCACTTTTGTTTGGTCCATGCTTTAAGACTTCTTTGACTTTTTTTGAGTGCCATTTTTTTTCTTCTTTGTTAAAAATTTATCATAAACTGGTTTAGCTTTTTTCTGTGCAGTTTTAGAAAGTTCATTGTAATGAAAAAGTTTTTTACTTGTAGCAGTATGAGTTGCACCAGAATGTAATGTACCATCTTTCATTTTATGGTACGCAGCCATTCCATCAGACCCATGTGCCTTTCCGTCTTTGAAAAAATGTGGGACTCCTTTTGCCATTAGCTTCTATATCCTCCTCCTGCTTTTTTGTAGGCTTTCGCCAACATCTGTGCTTTTCTTGCTGACCATTGCCCAGGCTTTCCGCCTTTGCTACCAGCTTTAATTCTTGCAAATATTCGTTTCCGTAATGTAGGTTTCGTATAGTTTCCAGCCTCATTTACTCTACTCTTTGTTTTACGTTTCTTTGTAGCCATTAGCACTTCCACCTTCTTCTAGCTTGTCTAAGTCTGCTATTAGGATTCTTAGCAGCTTTAGGAAATTTTTTCATTTGACCTGCTGACCTTGCACAATAACTCTTACGTCTAGCTGCTCTAGCTTTTGTACGAGGTTTGCTTTCAGTCACTGCTGTTTTTAACTTACTTCCAGGATTTTGTCTACGATATTTTGCAACACCTTTAGCAGTCATACCAGCACCTTTTTTAGTAGGACGTTTGTATCCACCTTTAATAGTGATGCCTTTCATATTAGAGGGTTTTCTTTTTTTAGTCGCCATTAGTTTTTCCTGCATCTTTAATTTGTTCATGCAAATCTTCTACAGTTTCATGCCTAGTTCTTCTTCTATTAGCCCTAGTCAAACCATACAATGCTCTAACTGTTTCATCATGCTCTATAAAATTTAATTCTAAAGTTCTAATTCTATCTACTAATCTTACTGTCATTGTATTTAATGCTTGTAATTCTTTAGATAAAATTTCTCTTGTGTCTCTAACTTCTTCATCTAATTCTTCTTTTAAATCTCTTATCTCATTAATAGACTGCTCATGGTCTGCTGTTAAATCTTTTTTAAAAGATGTTGTTAACCAACGGATTAACCACCATAAAGCATAACCAGCAGCACCTGCTGTTAACAGAGGTATCCCTACTTTTTCTACTAAGTTTGCAAGTTCTGATGGATTCATGTTCGTTCAAATGGATTACGAATTGTTTCTCTAAAAGAACTAGCTAGGTTTTTTATAGGAGAAAGAAAAGTAGAACTAAATGCAGTAGGTGAGGTTTGTTCTTCTTTCTTTTGTTTTCCTGCTAATTTTCTTCCTAAATCTTCAAAGCTTCGAGTAGCAAAAGTTGGTACTGAACCAAAGTCTGAAGCATCAATTTGTAAACCTGGAACAGTTGTTCTAGACCTATCAAATCCTGCTCTTGGTTGAACAACACTTGAAGCAGAAGGCATACGAGGTGCTTTAGCAGAATGAAATTTTGAGTATTGAGTTTTATCTAAACTTCTTACCTGTGCTAACCCTGCTGTCATCATCTTATATGCACTAGTTTTTCCTGGACTAATACGAACTTTTCCTGCTTTTATCATTTATTTATTCTCCTAAAATTGTTTTTTATAATATTTTAAATATTCTTTTTCTATCTTTTTTTCTAACTTTATAATTTGTTCTGTAGCATTTTCATCAGTTATACGACCATCAGTTTTCTTTCGTAAGATACTTCGTATTTGTTTTTGATAAATACCACGTTTTCTTTTAAACTCAGCATCAATTTTTCTTCCTCTTTTAATTGGTTCAAAAGGCCATAGTTTAAGACCTAGTGTTTGAGAAACAGCTAGAAAAACAGGAAGAGTTTCAGCATAAGGACTATCTACATCTTTCACAGCTTTATATATTTTTTGATAACTCCATGAACTAAATGAACTAGTATCTCCAAATGTTGTTAAGATAGGATTATTAGGAATTAATCGTTGAGCAACAAATTTAGACTTAGCTCCTAAACTTTCAAACGTACCTGTTACTTCTAACTCTGGAACTTTTTTATAAGTAAAAGGGTCTATACCAAACATAAAAGGTAAGAATATTTCACCTAACATTCCAAAAGAAGGTTGAAAAGGAGCAGGTAAAAAAGGAAGCAATGTATTTGTACCTTCAGGAACTGATTGTAAGACATCTCCACCAGGTATACTTCTTGTTATATCAAAATAAAAACTACGTTTAGGCATAGTTCTACCAGTAATAGGGTCAGTATCTTGACCTAATGTAAAAGCTTTACCAAAACTATCAGGAACTTTTAAAAAGGTAGGAGGCATAAAAGGAATACCAAACATTCTAGCTTTATCTCTTTCAGACATTAACGTCTTTTCATACTCTGCATCCTCATTTGATTTTTCTCTTCCTGCATAATTTAATGCATATCCTAAACCAGCCCATTTTAAAAACTTATGTGGTTTAGTTGTAGCAATCTCTGCTAATATAGGAATTATACGATAAGAATATGAAACAAAAGGTAAAGGAGCGCCTCTTAAAAATCTAATTGCAGGAGCTTCAATTTCATAATCAATAAAAGATTTTCTAGCATCTGCTGCTGCTAACTCTTTTACTTTATTAAGTTCTTTTAAATATTTATCAGAACCTTTAACAAGTGTTCCTTCATCAACTGCTTTTTGTAAATCAGGCATAAATTTATCTAAACGATTAACGTATAGTGCTACTCTAAACATAGCATCTTCTTTAGAATAAATATCTGTTACACTTCTATCAAACCATTTTGGTACTTTAGTTGTTAAATTCATTAACCCATTTACATAAGCTCTAGAGTATTCAGCAACATCAAACGTATCAATACTTTCTTTTTTAGCACTTTTTAAAAATGCTTTTTTCTGTGCTATAAGATGTGGTTTCATCCAACTATCAGAACGCAGTCCAAGCTCAGACCTAGCAAAAGATGCATCATATAAACCAAATCTAAGAACATCTCTATTAATATCACCATGTACAGGGTCATTAGATAAAGCTTGTCTTCCTTTTTTTGTCCAAATTTTACTGCCATACTTCATTAAATATGAGACAGGAACATCATGTGCATCTAGTAAAAAAAAGTTTGATGTAGTATTATTAAAATGAACAACAGGATTCCAAGATGTTTTACTTCTTTTCCAAAAAGAATTTGCTTTGTTATAAAATTTAGCTGTATTTTGTATAAATGGTCCTCGTTGATTTACAACATTTTCATACATTATTTTTGTAACATAAATATCTTCATACATATTTTTAGGAAGATACATACCATTTAAATTTCCCCATTGAGGAATATCAGAATTTCTAAGTTTTGTATTAGGAACTTGTACATATTCTACTCTTTGAACATTAGGTAATTTTTGATAATCTTTTTTTGTAATACCAAATTGTTTAGCTACATCATTATAAAATTTATAAACTGCTAAATCATTGGTCATAAGCTTACCTGTTTCTGCAATAGCATAAGCTCCGTCTTCCAACTCTCCTAAATTTTTTCTTTCAGCTGGAGTAAGTTGTCTACGAACAGTAACTTCATAGTTACCTGTACTTGTTTTTTTAGGAGTTCCTAAAACTTCATAACCTTGTTTTATTCTTTCATTAAATTCTGCTGATGCTTTTCTAGGATTAGTCAAAGGATTTACTGCTTCATACAAAGTTTCTCTTTTTCCTCTTGCTAATAATTCTTTTCCAAAAGGATTAAGGTCTCTTGCTACTTCTATTTTTCGTGCTTCCTTTTGTGCATTAGTTAATTTTTGTCCTGTTTTTGGGTCTCTATCTAATCTTAAATATGTTCTATGAATATATTTATTTAAGTTAGCGTTCCAAGTATTTTCATCTAAAATCCCTATATCTACCATGCGTGAACCAATATCATTTATCTTTGCTCTTGCATCTTTAGAAATTTTTAAAAGTAATTCTTTTTCTTCACCTAATTCTTTAGCTTGTTTAGTTAATTGTCTATCAGTTAATTGACCATCTAAAAGATAATATAATAATTTATTTGCTTGAGGAGATTTTTTAGCTAGTTGTCTAGCTTCAACAACAATGTCTGCTATTTCTGTTTGAAAACCTCTTGTCTCATTACTAGCATTTTTCTTTAATTGAATATAAGCTTTATCCATTTCAAAGTTATCTATAAAAGCTCTACCTAAAATTTGAGATACTTTAGAATCTCTAGTAAGAAATTTTTTTCCTGCTAAAAAAGTTGGGATAGCAGCAGCAAAACCAGACATCATACCTATCATGCTCTTACTCATATAGTTACTATCTAACTCACCTGTTTTTAACCCTTGTTCTAATTCTATATCTTCAGCAATACTTGAACCTACTTCTTCTCCTACAATAAAAGAACCAAATGCTCCAGCAGAAGCTATAGGATTATTAAAAACTCCTCTTGTTAAAGCTGTTGTTCCTTTTTGATAATAACTTTTACCAGTTATAAAAGGTGTATAAAAAATACTTTTAACAGAAGAAGCTAACTGAGGTTGTGGTCCTGCAATATCCTCTACTATTTTAGGAGAATTATCTATTAACTCTTTAGATGATTTTCCTCTAATAAAGTCTACAGCTTTTTTACCACCTATGCCGAAGACAGGTGCAAGAACTCCTCCTGCAACTGCTCCTCCTGCTGATTGAATTAATCTATCACTTGTATCCTCATCTACATAACCAAGGTATCCTGCAACAGCTCCTGACTTAACTCCACCCCATGCAGTTTTACCAACTTTATATCCTAACTTTCCTGCTTGAGCAACTTTAGCAGCAGGAAGCAACCAAGCTACAGGGTCTAAAATCATGCCACCATAGTATGCATATTTTACTTCATCTCCAAACTCTTCATTCTCCATAAGAGCTTTTAGTTTTCGTTGTTCTCTTGCAGAATGTACTCTATCAAATCCTATTAGTTGTTTAGCACCTCGAAATGTATCTAGTGTACCTAACTTAGTAGCAAAAGCTATTGCCTCTCCTCTTGTATAATCTTTTGCTATATCAACAGCACTAGGTCCAAGAGAGAAAGGTTGATTTAATGTTTCATCCTCTTTCTTTTCTTTATCGAATAATCCCAATGTATCCATTTGATTATCTAATGGTTCAGCCAAAATATATTACTCCTTTAGCTTCTTATATTTTCAAGACGTTCTCTTAATATTTCTCTAAATTCATTTAATAAAACAGGTTGAATATTTGGTGCTGCTACTGAAATTAATTGTGTTATTTCCTCTGTATATTCTACAGGGTCTTTCCCAGGAGGTCTTGACCTAATAATTTGTTCTAAAGCAGCAGGTTGAAATAGTTCAGAATTTATAATATCAGTAGGAGTTAATCCTCTTAATCCTTCAGCTTGGTCTATTAAAAATTCATTTAACTTTACATCAGATATATCTGCTGCTGCTACATCAGATATTTGGTCTGCTAAATTTTCTGTTAGACTATCTTTTTGTAATTGATGTTCTACTTGTGCAGTTTGTTCAGCATTTGAATAAAGTTCCATAACTTTAGGGTTCATATCACCAAGACCAAACAACATACTAAAATACTGACTATTAACTTCTGGATGATTCTGTATTAACCATCTAATCGGTCTATCTCTATATTCTTTACTATTTTTTATTGATAAAGGAATAATAGTTTCTCGTTCTAAACCTGTTCCTAAAACACCTAAACTTTTTGCAATTTTAATTCGTAAATCTGTTTCTGCACTAGCTTTACCTGTTCCAAATAGATACTCTCTATATAATACTTTTTCTCTAGTGCTTAAATTGTTGTTATAAAATTTTTGTATTTCTTGTTTATATAATGCAGGATTATCAACTATTGTTGGGTCTTGTTGTTTTAATTGGTCCATACGAGATTTAACTTTAATATTTGCGTCAAGTCTTTGTTCTTCTAAAGTTTGTTTTGTTCCTTTTTGACCAATCACTATACCTGTATTAGCCCAATTTGTATACTTTCTATTATCTAAAACACCTGGTTGTTTTGTTTGAGAAGTAGTACCAATAGTAAGAGTTCCATCAACTAAACCTCTAGCAACTGCATCAATTGAGTTAAAGCTTGGACCTTCTGGACTAAGTAATTTTTCTGCAATAGTTTCTCTTTCTGTTTCATTTGAAATGTAAGGAAGAATATCTCTATTAATTATATTTATTTTAGCTGCTTCTTCTACAGCTTGTTTAGCTTTAAGTTGTGCTAACGCTTTTCTTGTAGGGTCATTAGCACGACCTTCTGCAAACTTTGTTAAAAATCCTTCAACTCCTGCTCCAAAATTTAATTCTTGTCCTCCTATTCTAGCCATTATCTTACCTCCATTTCAGGCATTTCTTCTTCAATATCTAAGAAACTCCCCATTTCTAGTTCTGCTAATTCTTCTTCCTCTTCATCTACTTCTTCCTCTAAAAGCATTGTTTGCCTTTCTTGTTGACTATCTTGTTCAATTACTGCTAAAGATTCAGGGTCAAAATCTTCCATGAGTTCTAATACAGTTTCTTGACTAATCCCATCATCAGGAATATCGTTAAATATTCTAGGATTAACTTGTGCTTCAATACCATCTGCTAATAAATGTAACATTAAAGGTGTTAAAATAATTTCTGCAATATCAGGAGTCCATAGTCCTTCCATGTATCCCATAAATGTAGCTGTTCTTGCTATAGCTTCTACAGGAATACCAGCTAATAAAAGCTTCATTAAATTAGCATTGTTCTCAGGTTCACTTTGTTTATCTAAAAGATATTGTAAAGAATCAATAGGAGAAGGTAACTCAGGAGGAGTTTCCCAAGGATACTTTCCTAATGTTCCTTTTTCTGGGTCTTTTAAATCTCCAGTTAAACTAGCTCCTGGTACACTTCCTGCTATAAATGCAGTAGGGTCTTCTTCTACATCTTCATCAGGGTTAACTTGATTATTTAAATCAGGAAGCATATCATCTTGTTCTTTAAACTGTTTTATGTCTTGAATATCTTGTTCAATTAATTGTGCTATCTCATCTATACCACCTTCAAATCTACTAATAGCTGTTATTAACATTTCATTTTGTTGTTGCATAGCTATTCCTTCAATAGAATTATCCTCCTCCATTTTTTGTGATGGTATCTCAGTTTCTATATCTAAAAAACTAACTTCAACTTCTGGGATATTTTCTTGTTGTTCAGACATTTCTTAAACCTTTATATAATTTTAAAATAATCCTGATACAATAGAACCTATTGCACCAAATATATTATTACTCCTATTAGAAGATTGAGCTGACCTTGCTATAGATTCTTGTTGAGCTAATGCAGCAGTTTGTGCTTGTCTATCTAACTGTCTCTCTGCTGACTCAAAAACAAAAAATGCATCATCTCTACGTCTTTGCCATAAGTTATTATATTCTTTATCTAGTAATCCTAATACTGATTGAGCTGCAAAAGAATTAGCTAACATTTGATTACTGTTATCTATAGTAGCAATAGACCTAAACCAATTAGCATTAGCAGCTCTAATAGAAGATAACATTTGTGTATTAAAAGTATCTCTAGCAAATGCTTGGTTTTGATTAAATTGTGCCATAACATCTTTTTGTCCAGCATTAAATTGTCTTACAGCTTGTAATCTATTTGCATTAGCTGTTTCTGTATTAGCTTCTAAAGTTGTAAATAACTTTTCTACTTCTTGAGTAGACCTAGCATTAGTTTGTCTTGTAACATTTTCTGCTGCTTGATTTCTAAACAAACTATTTGTAAATGCATTGTAAGATAATGTATTAGAAGCTTGTTGGTTATTTAAATTTTGTGTATCAATACTAAGAAAGTTTCTAGCATTATTAACAGCAGCAGTCATTCTTGCATTTAAGTTTTGTGTTCTCATATTAGCAAGATTATTAGCATTTTGTAAAGCAGTTTGTTGTTTATTGTTTAAATTTTGTAGTTGTATTCTACCATAAGAAGCTGCATCTGTAGCAGCAATCTTAACACCAGCTTCTAACAATGCTTGAGTTCTTGCAGCAACAGCCATACTTGAAGAACCTAATCCTCTTTGTAAAGCAAAAGCATCTGCATTACGAGCAGCAGGTGCAGCCCAAGGAGGTAAAGGTTGTCCTTCTTGAATAGTATTAGTAATTTGTTCTAATTGAAATTGTACTGTTGCTTGAGGGTCTAATGTTTCAGTTGCAGCAGTAGCTAACTCGCTAGGTAGTAATTGTTCTTGAATGTCTCCTATTTGAAATGTAGGAGCTGCTTGTGTAGCTGCTTGAGCTTGTCCTGTATCTGTAACTGTAGCAGTAGTTACTTGAGGAGCAGTAAATCTATCTGGAACAGAGGGAGTTAATCCTGTTTCTGAAATTTGTGTTGCATCTACATCTGGTCTTTCTGGAGCAGTTAAACCTGTTTCTGCAATAGTTTGGTCAGCAGTAGGAGTAAGAGGTGTTGTTTGTAATGAAGGGACATTTGGTATTTGAGGAAGAGGTAATAAATCTTGAGCCTCTGCTCTAGCAGCAGATTCTGCACCACCAGTTAATCCTGTAGTTTGTTGTAGTGGACTTTGTGTAGTAGTAGGTTGTTGTTGTTGATTAAGTAAATTTAACAAATTAGGAAATTGTTGTGTTAAATTTTGTTCAGCAGGTGTTAGTTGTCCTATAGGTTGTATTGTCCTAGTGATATCATCTTCTGTTGGTCCACCTACAGGAACTCCACCTGTCTGCATTTTTTGTGGTGGAGGTTTTCTTAAAGTTAATCTAGCCATATTTATTTCCTAATTATCTAATTTATTTAAATCTATAACACGTTCCCATGCATACCCAGTAGTAACACTTGTTATTTGTCCTGTTCGATTATCAAAATATAACATTTGCCAATCACCATTATCTTCATGAATTATGCTTAATACTGAACCACTATTTGTAATACCTTTAGAAGTATTATTTTCTTGTATCCATTTATCACCACTTGCAGGTACACAAAATGTATTAGGTTGTCCTTTTGGTGTTATTAAAAAAGACCATTTTCCTTCTGAGTTTACAGTTATAACAACTAATAAACCTTCATCTACTCCTTGTTCTGTTATCTTTTCTTCAAAAGAACTTTCTAAACTTGTTAAGATAGCTTCTCGTTCTCCACAGATAACTCTTGCTTTTACAAAAGTAGGATAAGCAGCAGTAACTATAGCAACTATCCATGCAAATATTATAAAAGCTGTTATTTTATTCATGCTAATTCGAACCATCCTGTTGCTATATACTTTTCTTCATTAGGTGCTGGAACACCTCTATGTAAATGTGACCATTCTGAAGGCCATATTAATGTTCTACCTTTTATTGGTTTAAAAGCTGTTTGTTGCATAGCAAACTCTGTCTGTCCACCTTCTTCTATTGTATTTAAGTATGTCATAAATGCTAAAACTCTTGCATTAGTTTTTCCTGAATCTTTTTGTCGTTCAGAGTGCCAAACAAAATAAGCACCACCTTTAGGATATTTTTGAATATTAAATATATTACTGACTCTTATTTTTATAGCTTTTAAAGGAGTAAACATATCTTGATATTGTTTTGCAGCATCTACAATAGCATCAACATAATCTTTTTATGGATATTTTCCAAAACTAATTGG